>Ga0265797_10000291_pt1 | contig 93630 bp, 73 predicted proteins | sample P2T30metagenome_FD_192433 | JGI IMG/M metagenome (GOLD analysis project Ga0265797, IMG submission 192433) | Plant litter microbial communities from East Loma Ridge, Irvine, California - P2 T30 | ecosystem: Environmental > Terrestrial > Plant litter > Unclassified | place: USA: California... | reverse complement strand
CGCCAAACAAAGATCCACCACCGGCATCAAGTGTAGCACATCGAAACAACACTTTCTCCAGGCTGATCCCTGCATGCAACACAAATAGATCTCTCCCTTTTGGGACTCACTCGCATCTCCGGCATGCGGTCCTTCGTCTAGCTGCATCTACATCTGGGAAGTGGCTTTCCAATGTGAGCCGATAACACGGTACACGGCAGCCACACGGCTCATACAACCCGGTGTTGGTGAAATGGGTTCAAGTCCATTGGGTAAACTTTGTGTCAACTCCCTTGCTCGGCTCCCGCACTCTCTTAAGCACCTACTGCCGTATGCCTTTTGACGTGCCTATCGCAGTCTGGATGCTCTTAGCCTGCAACTCGTAGCATGCACATGGGCCGCTGGAACATTACTGTTCAGCTGAAAGGGAATATGCAAGCCTTATCATCATGCCCAGCCTGATCTGATCCCCGACCGCCTCCGCTTTATAGGACGTCAAGCCTAAGAAGTGCTTTCGCCTTCAACTCATCGCTGTCGTTTCTGAAAGATACATCCATATTAGTATCTGATTCCCCGGTCTTCGCCATTCTTGTGCCTCAACCGTTCCAGCGCCCCAGCTTTATTGTGGCACCCAAGTCAAGCCTATTGATCATGTCGAGCACGGCGGATGCCCTAGCTACGACATCCCATGTCGACGACTCGACGTCGCCATCCCAACTATCGATCAAAACTGCTGCGGCAAACAATGTAGACGGCGCGGCCCACGAGCTGAATACCCAAGCCACATCGACGGCCTCCCATGTTGGCAACTCGACACCGCCGTCTTCATCGGTAATCGACAGCGCCGCGATTGTGCAGGATCAGCCACCATCAACGGATCAACGACCTCCGAGAAGTCCAGACAACGACAAGGACTCAAAGCTCGCGAGAGAAGCGGATGATGCACAAAATAAGGATTATGTCGACGAGTAAGTCGGTATATCACCCAGTAGCAGACTCGTACACTAACCATACCATAAGTTACTTCTTAAGCTCCAAACAGCCCGGCATCGCCTTGTTCGCCATCTCCATATGTCTCGTGGGAGTCATGGATCTGCTCCCCCAGCAACGACACGATCCTGCCATGTGGAAAGACAAAGTCGAATCCGTCAGTGGATTCTACGGCCCCGGCGTCGTTATCTCCTGGTGCATAAGCGGCATGTCAATGTTGTACGACGCCAACCAGGCCGCTCAGACGCGCGGGTTTCAATACCTCAAATACCTGGCCCTCGGACTCACCGGCGCCTTCGCCGTTTGCGACGCGGTCTGGCGTGCTCTGCGAAGCGACTTCGGCCCTTCGTATGCTGCAGCGCTGTACATGTCCGACAAGGGCTTCGAGCTGGCCACCCTGCTATACACGGTGTGGCATTTCCCTGTGCACCGGCAAGGATCTGCGAAACCGGAGGATCCCGAAAAGCAGCAGACTGATAATAAGTTCGTCAGAACGATCGAGAGATACAAGATATGGCCCTGCGTCGCCATGGTCAGCATGTGGGGTTACAGTCGAGCGCTGGCGAACCAGCACACCGTGTACAACATCCACGCCCAGAACCCGAAAGGCGTTGATGCGGAATGGGGCCCGGTTCTGGCATCTCAGTGGTGGAAGCTGGGCGTGCCGCTCGTCTGCTTCGGCTTCACCTTCACCCTCTCTGGTTTGATGACTCGCTGGGGTCTGAAGGCCTGGGGCGTACCCATGGGCATCTTGTCCTCTTTCGCGACCCTGCACTCGGGCTTCTTTGGCACTTTTACGCCATTGAAGTTGACCACTTGCAGCCTATTGGATTATGACCAGATCTCTGCGCTCTTCGTGACGATTGTGGTCTTGGTCGTGCAATATGTCAAGTACTTTTTGGACGCCAGAAGGAAGCGCTTGGACTCTCTGAAAGTGGCAAGCAATGAAGGGACAAGTTCTCCCTCGCATTGATGAGCGATTCCAGCTTATCTCACTCGTGCTCACTGGGTTGGAAGATGCAGAGGATGTGCAGAGGCCTCTGAACTACAGGCAGTGGATTGTCCTTTAGTCCAAATGAATATAGTGTATAGCCACAGAGTATAAGCACATACGACCATAGGTCAGTGAGAACTGGGCATCCCGTCCGAAATCATAATGTTTCAATTGTCTTCGTTATTCCAGGAACGAAGATCCTGGAAAAGAAGGTGTTGTGATTCCAGGTTCCTAGAATAGACTCCTGGAACCTGGAATAAACGTGATTCAGGTCACGTGATAAAGTGAAATTCAGGTTCCTAATTCCAGGAACCTGGATTTGTTTTCTTAGGTGACGGAAAACAACTCCGTCCGCTCTGCCATACATAAGCACTGAACCGGGCGACCAGTACTAGAGTGGGTGACCATCTGGGAATCCCGCCTGTTGTATGTTTTTCCTTTGTTCCTGGAATGGCAGCTCCAGTTATCTTGCACCGCTCCAGCAACAATACCGCCGCAAGACCAAACATACCATACATACCCAGAGCAGGGAGAAGGATACCAGTCAGTGTTGAGAAAAGGGCATGCAGCCTAAGACCCTGCAAAGTTTGGAAAGGAGATGGCTGTAGACGCCTCTCGTTTCCTACCCTTGGACGCATACCCACGAGCAGATCAGAGGCGCTTTCACTGATTGTTTGCAGCACCCACATGATGAACGTCTATGTCACAGAGGCTGTGTATTCGAGAACACACATTCCCATGCAGGCAGTGATATCGAAGGCCTGTCAAGGCATGCCGCGAGGCGAGGCGGCCACGAGGCTATGCACTTCGCTGCCGCCGTAAAAGTGTCGCTTGGCTACTTAAGCGCCCTGTTTACCGCGTAACTATTTAAAAGTTTCCGCCTGGTTGCAAGCTGTTTGATATGCTCATAAATGACAATCACTATGTCAACATCGATCGTTTACTAGCATACGACCAAAAATGATAGATAACACTTGGTCCGAGGTTCTATACCAGGTCACCAACCACTAAATCTTTCCGGCACCCGAGTCAGAATATTGCGCCGGTATGTCGAATATGTCCTTGTTTCGCCCCTGCGTCTGTTCGCCTTCGCCTCGCTCACCGGTGGTATTTTGTGCCGCATTCTAGCCGCTGGGTTTTAGCGAGCCAATCCTTTTGACCAGACCGTCCCAATTATAGTATTCTTCTTCCTATGCTTGTTCTCTTATTGAGTACATAGTCCGCTATATGACCGTCGATGGGGTCAAATTCAGATCACCGCTACAACTTAACGGAACTTTCCCCATCTCGCAGAAATGATTGCTTCGGACTGGACCTTTTCGCCATTTATTTCTTCAGAGCATGCGGCCCAGATTAGGCAAAAGACAGCGCTGGTTGAATATTCTACTATCCAACTGGACGGAAACGATACGCACGCGGCACTTGGCTTGACGAAAAGAAAGCATTGTATCGACAGCCTGGACACATTCGCATTCATAATCTCGCTAATATGCTGTGTACTTTCGATCCTATCCATTGCACGAGACGACATCGCATGGAGACTTACTGTGACAAACCAACTCACAGTTGTTGGCTTTCTGCTCAGCATCATGAATCTCTGCTTAAGCAGAGTAGTTCCTTTCCTCTTTCTTCTGCTGGAGTGTCGCTTCGGTCCGTCTAAGCTCCAAAACTACGATGGTATCCTTCTCAACAATGTATTCAAGCCTAGGCTTGACATCTTCTGGCGGACCATCTTGCTTGCCATTCTTGCTCTCCCTATCGCACTCAGTGTTGCGTACAAGAGATTCCAGCTTGGTGGAACGAGTACTTTCACAATCGATGCAACATCCATCACTGGTTTGCCTGCATTGTACGGACTGTACAGTGTACCAGATATCAACACACTTCGTGGAAACAACATGGCGCTCTCGCTGTATTTCAACGCTACTTTGCCATTCCGAGTGGCATCTAGTCCTTCTATCGGACAAAACGGTGCTGGCCCAGAACCCCCATTTCCCGGAGAATTTCCTCAAGTGTATGGAGCAAACACCATGCTTTTGAGCAACGAGTCCACTGCTATGCTCGACATGCCGCAGAACACTCGTTTGATGGCATTGCAAAACTGGCTCTACGACGGCGAATCTCTTGACTTGACTGCCAGCGTCCATGGAAGCGTCACCGTGCGCAACATCACCATTGCCGTCAAGGACGATCCCAAGTTTACAGCAGCCTGCTTTGAAAACGGTATGGCACTTGTGACGCTTGACTTGTTCATAGGATACGCCGTTTATCTACTCTCTCCCGCAAGCACTGCAGATCAATCGCACATCTGGATCGGACTCGTACCACACAGCTCGGAAGTAATACCGCCAGGTAAGGAGAATGCAGACTTATCGGATAAGTGCACTTGGTTTTCCAACTACGCAAAGCGCTACGACATGTCGAGACAAGAATGTCAAGGCTCCTGGTCCGTCACAAGGGGCGGCATACAGCTTACGTCTGGAGGGTGTACTGGCACAAAGCTTCCACAACTACAGCAATACATCTATGCGAGGAACACCTTCTTTCTAGGGAACTCTTGGCTGCCTATCCTGGCGGAATCGATCGGACTGTTCGCGACAGCGCGAAATGAATCCGCTTGGCTTGACCCTGCCATGACTACGACTATAGCTACTATACTATGGTCCTCTGCAGTCGGCCTGAACGGTCCAGGTAACCGCCTCAACCAAAGCACAAGTCGCATCTACGGGAACCTAGAGGGTCGCGACGTTACACTGCAAGAAGCCGGGTTACTTTACCCTTTAGAGGAGGTTGTTGCATCTACGCGACAAACGCTTGTCAAGTCTGGCTGGCTTTACTTCGTACTTTGTGTTCAGCCTCTCTTGGTTTTGGCTACAATGTTGGCTAGTATGCTGATGATATCGACGCCGATCGATAGAGGGTTTGGGCTTATCTCTATCTTGGCTGGTATTGAGAGTAACAGCCTTAGCGTTTTGAAAGGCGCTTCGCTGTCTGGTGAGCTTAGAGGGGATGCTCGGTTGAAAATTGATGGTATTGAGCCAGGCAGATCCGTGAGCTATACAATAAGTAGTTCTGAAGAGGGCTGTGGATTTTGAGAAGCCGGTCTCGAAGACGCGATAGAGTATAACAATTAGAGAAGCATTGTTGCGAGCCTTGGGTTTTGTCTATTTTACGATGTAGTTCTTCGAGCTACGTCCTGTCAATAGAGCTAACCACTGGGTTGCCTATCTATACGTACATAGCTCTGTATCCGATCCGTCTGCTACCATACCTACGCACCGTCCGCACTCCCGATACCCGCCCGTGACAGCTTTCTGTTGTTTGCATCGGTGTTGTAGATTTGTTCTGCCTTTGGTCCAACAGCTTGTTTCCTTGCAACACCATCACCAACATACTAAGACCACAGCAAGCAATCCCAGTGTGGATCAAAACGACCACAATGACATCCCCATTCCCCTCCCTCCGCGCCGCCGTAACCAACGGCCGAACCCATAACATCTACTACCGCTAACACCAACTCGAAGCCCTAGCAGCAGACTACGATTACACGCTAGCCGAAATCGCAATCGAGATCCATCTCGCTTTATCAGCGCTTAAAACCAGCTATGTAAAATTGTAACCAACAAAAGCACTCGTAGAAGAGTATCTGATCGCCTCCGGGAAAGATGCCCCGACGAGCAGAATCCCAGCCGGGATTGCGTATATCGAGCCTTGTACGCATACGCTGCTGTACTCCGTCATAGCGCCATTAGCCGTAGCGATTGCGGCGGGAAACTGCGTGATCGTTCTCGTAAGTCGTTAAAGATCCCTAATCTTCCTCGGTACTACTAACAATCTCACCAGCTCGAAAACAACCTCCGCACTCTAACCACCGTCCTCCGCAAAACCCTTACCTAAGCCCTGCACCCCGACACATTCGCACCCTCAAGCGCTTCTTCAGAGATCGCAGCGGCAATGTCATCAGCAAACAGTGCTGCGGCGCGCAAATTATTGGAGCAGGCTTTTTCGCCACTGAAGGCTATGAAGCGGAAGCCGGGTGGTGGTGTTGGTATGTTTCCTCTTGTGAAGCGTTCTTCCCGATCTGTGTGGTATGCTGACATTCTCTGTGCCAGGTTTCTTCGAGCAGGGCTTCCTCATGAATGCTGGGCTGATACTTACTATCACCATCAGCGCCACGACGGCTGGGACAATCTGGCTTGTGAAGAATGTGAGGATACCGTCTTAGGAGTGGAGAGCTTAGTTGGGAGGCGTGGCGATATACTTGTGAGAGAGCGTGGATGCGTTATTAGAGTTATAAGAATAGATTGTCGAGTTGAGATCGGAAATGAACCAGTAATCATTGTACCAGACTGCGCAAAGCTGCGTTTTGTGTCAGGTCAAATGGCCTCCAGCCTGTGGATGCATGGTCAAGGAGCTGTAAGGACTCTACCGCCAAGTCTGGCGTTGTCATGTGAGTCCGGAAATCTTGACTCTTGGGCGGCGACGATCCTGGAGAAGACAGCTGTGAGGTCGCGGGTGTAAAGAGTGACATCGTGTTGCGGTGGCGCATGTGTCGATTTCTGGCATGTGTCTGTATCCGCTGGCGTGGCACATTGACTTGCTTGCAGACGGTGATGCAGTCATGTTTGCAGACGTGAGAAATCCGAGATGAGCATGAGCCTCAGGAAGGAGATTCCCAGCCTAAACGATGCGAAATCTGTCGTCCTGCCGTCCGATCCGAATGTGCCTACGAACCGCTTCACCATCCATGATGCCGTACACGTATGCACACTCCAAAAACTTATACTCGCCTGGCGTGGGAAGAGGTCTCATCACGACCGGCCATTTGCATCCGTAGAGAATCGCGACGACATCTCCTGGTTGAGTGAATTTCGGGCCAAGTCCTAGGTGGCCGTCTTTGGTGTGGAATACCGCACGATACGGAAGAGCGTGACATATGGCACGACAGTATCGAGCAGCGAAATTTTCCACGACATCCATTTCAACAACTTCGAAATCGGACTCGAACAAAGATCGGGGCCGCGGGACCGCGTCGTTGATGTGCAGATCTTTCTTGAAGCTTTGATAGCCGCGTAGCGCCTCTTGATCAGCAAATCGCTCGCCTTTGCAATGCGCTCCGGCAGATAGAACAAGAGCGGCTCTTGTCTCTATACCCTGCCAGCCGCTTGGTAGAACAGAATCGGTTGTTGTATCTCTGCGACCTCCCAGATCTCCTTTCCGGCGGGGATCTGGAGTCAAGCCTTCTGCAAAAGCCAGGACAGTACCGAAAGCGTTCGCCGTGTATGGCTCTATGAGAGTGGGAGTCACATCCACCACCTTGCTTATCAACACACCGGAGGCATTCAGAGTGTTCGACTTATCTGTGCAACTGTACAGACCGGTGGGCACCCCGTTGCTGGAATCGAATTCAAACGTCAGACGTCCATTATGGTGGCTGCAACCTGTCAATTTGTGATCCAAGACCGGGACCCAAGACGGCCACAATTCATCATCCTTCCCTTGGGTGTTCGCAGAGACTGATCAGAGTAAAGTCAGGTTTCTGCTCTCTTGAATAGCAAATTTGCATGCATTGGTAAAAACCTCGTGCACTTTGGGTGTGTGGTTGCGTTTCAGGTCTGGAGGCAGGAACTTTGCGTTGGTCTGCTTCCGCCATAGAGCCATCACGGCAAAGACCCTGTCGTTTCGTTTGAGCGTACGGAAACTGCCACAAGACCGCAATAACATCCACAGTGTGTTGTCCATCGAGACTGTTCGACCATGATCTGTGTCCGTCAAGTCGAACATAATTGCAGCGTTGGTGAGACCTGTATGTTGTATCCGGCTCATACCTGGAAGCTTCGCCCGCTTGTATCGTGGCCATGCCGCAATTCGAAGAACACACTTCAGAGGTAAACGGTATTGCCCAATGTAGCAAGTGCTAATGCGACTCAAGGCAGCCTCTTGGACAACCCACAAGCGCGTGAACCATTCGTTTTCGTAGAACTGCACCAGGCCAGATTGCTGGATATCGATCGAGAACGGAGCGTCCGAATGTTTTGTCTGCCCCGTGGGCCCAAACAATGTCTTTTTGAGGTCAACGGAGTCTCGAGTCTCGGATAGTATCTCGCGACACATCGCGTCCATGGATTGCCAGACCCTGGGCATGTCGAAATCATCTGGCCCAAGATAGACGAGGTTGTAAGAGGTACGAGTGTAGATCTCGTACAACATGTCGACCTGATGTCCGAGCTCTTTGGCATTGTCCTTATCGATACATATTGAGTCGATCCATAGCGTCCGTGGTTTATACTTAAAGCGTATGTGGCGCAGCGCCGCCTGCGATGTCGCTAGAATTTCGACTCTGATGCCATGTAGCCTGATCATCGCTCTTTCGTTTGGGTCCCCACAGACGTAAGACACCGTCTCATAAAGAGGAGGTGGTGAAGCATCGAGGTCTTCATGTTGGAGCGTGCAACGGATGATATCAATTCCAGTGCCAGGTTCGAGAATCAACAGACGAATCTCTTTGGCCGAACGGTCGAGTTTGCAGTAGGGGTAGCCTTTTGCACTTGACGAGCCTCGTGGTGAATTCCTTGACGGGCCTCGTGGTGGGACTTTTGTGCTAGCTGAGTGAAGCCAGTGTGATACAAATTGCCGAGTTTCATGTCGCGGCATGATTGGGATGACCGTAAGTGCTACGACGGAATGTCGGTCGCCTACTCTGTGGCAAGGACTGTGTGATGACTGTGTGAATTCCGACGGGTGCGCGAGGATGGCCTATTCTTTGTCTTCATGACCATGTTTGCAGGTTGAGGAAGGTGCTTGGACTAACACTAAGGTCGTCAGCCTTGTCCAGGACCGGTGTCTGCGCGAAGCGAGGCGCGGTTGCGTGAGTGGCGCAGCTCAGCTGCATGATGCATGAGTAGACCAGATACCTCCCGTGACGCGAGCCTCTACTATCTCCAAGGACAGCGTCTACCTTGCTTCGTTGTCGTTTACTGTCGTTTCCAGTAACTCACCATGCCAACAACCTCACTATCAAACCCTCCGGCAGACCCTCAACAGGAACATCGTTCCTGCCACCAAACAGCTCCTCCCTACTCCCAGCAAAACACCACACCGTTTGTTGCTTCAGCATGATGCGGTATTCATTCCCATTCTTCAACTGCCTCACAGGATCCGACAAGGGACTCACATCCTTGAGATCCTGCCTCGTTACGAGCAGCTTCGAAGACCGGAGCTCGACAACGCTGTACGGGTATAGAGCATCGTGTGGGTCGCAGGTGCTAGGGAAAGGGTCTTTATTGATGACTTCGCTGCTAGAGGCGAGGTCGTAGAATGTGAAATGCTCTATACGGAAGCCCTCTTCCAGGATCGTGCCATTGTCTTGCTTCCCGCGAAGCTCGATAGTCAGGACATCGATATCGGCGCTGGCTATTGTGGTGGCGGCTACCAGCTGAGGCGCATCTAGTGAAGAGCGCCGGTAGGTGTCGGAGGTGAGAGAGAGTTCGATTTTTACTCTGACATCTTCTAGACAGTCTTAACAATGTCTGCTATCCAGTTGCAACGTGCATGCTCAGCCGCAAGGATTACTTACGCGAAGCCATATTTTCGGTAGGTGATTAGGGGAAGACGCAGAAATCTACACGGCGAAATTGATGGACCCCGTGCCGGCGATATCATCTCAATACCTTTGAGAAAAGCGGACACGCCTTATGCCTGCTGGAAGGAAGTGACAGGACGGATCTCATCCGATCAAATGTTCTTGCCGCGGGACACCAACAATGCGGGGATTCAACATTCAATTGCCTTGCACTGCCTAATCATGCTGCTTCTGGACTCCCTCAGCATGGTGCCGCCGCAATCGCATACCACTCTTCCTAGTAGCTACCGGTGAATCAGGCTCTATTCCCGACTTTTCAAGAATCATTCAGCTATCGATGCGCGGCGGAGTTGTCTCAGCATCCCAACTCACAAGCACAACTTCCTGATCATCAACACCAGAGCATCCATCATAATGAAGACCCAAGCCTTCGTCTCTGCTCTATTGGCAGGTATCTACTTGACGTCTGCGGCTCCAATGCTCGACCAGATAACGGACAAGAAACCGCCACAGGTCTCTACCACTTCAAGTCCCGGGCAGACAACCGACAAATGTTGGGGGATGTCAAGAGAGCTTGCGCGAGGTCCCAGGAGACGATTTAGAAGACGCTTCCTTGAAACATAACGACCCTCTTGGTGCAGACAACCGGAATATTGCGGAACACTTGACGGCCTTCCAGTATGCGGTCATGCTTGGCCGGGAAGAGATGGTGGGACTTCTGCTGGCACACGAAGCAAGAAAATGCCCTACACGAGGTCCGCACTATATCTTTGCAAGACACATGCATCTTGCAGCAGTCTTCGGGCGCCATGCCATTATGGCGCAGTTACTGAAAGATCCAACCTGGCTGGCCTGCACGGAAAGCGCTCCGTGGTATTATTCGCTATGCGAGGCGGCTTTTGGCGGACACGATGAGACCGCCAAAGTACTTCTCGCAGACTATAACAACATGCAGGCTCGGGATCATCCTCCATTCTACTTTCGAGGATATCGTGATCCCTTCGACGAGGGAGTGATCATGGCGGCAGTTCAAGGCCGCCGCGAAGAGACTCTGTGCATCCTTCTCGATTTCCTCGATGATCTGCCTCACTTTCGCGTCAGCAGCGAGGAACTCTTATACTGTGCATTGGAAACAGCATTCACTTACGTGGACTACCACGAGGGGTGTGTGAGAGTACTCGTGGAGAGGCGCAATGGTTTGAAGAGGATTGATTGTTCAACAAAAGGGGTCAAACCAACGCTCGATTTGTGTCTTGGCCAATGCGAAGATCACAGAATCTCGCTATGTGAATTGCCCATGTGAGAACTTGGACCACACCGAGCCGACGGCTACAAACTGCGACATTGCCTTCCGCTCTGGCTTCCGGTCCTGACATGGCCTTGTATTGTGCAACCAGCGAGAGTCTTCATCAGCATGTTCTTGAAGTAACCGAGGAGCCCGTTCCCTATCACCAGACCACAAATGTGAAAACTCATCCTTGTGGACATTACGAAATCCGCTAGACTGCACCTCGGTCATGATGTGGAAAATCTGTATCCGCGAAGAATAGTGCCCGAAAACGGTCTTGATCACTGCCTCAGTCGTGTGCTTTTCCACCACTTCGCGAAAGGTGACTTCACAGACAGCCCGGACGCGTGCGGGCAGGCGTGCAAGGCCGATGCGAACTGCCTGCAGTGGACCCATCGGCTGAAGGACTGCACTTTCGTGCCTACCATCCGCCTGGGCCAACACTGGGACCCGGGCTTCGAGCCGTGGAGGTCGGACGAGGAGAAGGCGCTGCCGTGGACCGACGAGGAGAAGAGGTTCATGGCGGGCTGGGACCTCGATGGGATCAAGGAATGGATGAGCGCTCCGGGCCGGGATTGCAAGACGGCGCATTGGGTGCGGCCGAGTTTGAAGAGGATTTTCTGATTTTCGAATCATCAAGTCGTTGGGTGTTCCCTCTCCCTTTTTGGATACTGGGATCTCTTAGGTATGCATTTTCCTCAAATTTTCTGTATAGATTTATGGATTTCGTGTGCGGCTGTTGGAGCGTGTGCAAAGGAATGATACGGGTAGTGTTATGTCGTATCAATTTTAACACGCGAAGACGAACTGAAAAACTACACCACAAGTCTGAAGAAGAACCGATCGTAGCTCTCGTATGTAGTAGGGTGCCTTCCGAGGTTCGAAATGGGTCGAAGAATACACGACAGCGCTGTGAAGCATGAATAACTACGAAATACCCATAGGCCGAACAGCAAAAGGGTAAAAGGTCAAAAGTCACGACATCTCCATTTTCCAATCTACCTTACTTTCGGCAGGAGAAATGAATGAGATATATATGTAGTTGAAAAGGAATCCAGATTTTTTCCAAAACCAAAACGAAAACGAAAAAAACCGCCTATCGCTAATTGTTGCTTCGTTGCCTGTCCTCTTGCTGTTGTTGGCGCCTCGCTAAACTAAACTGCAAAAAAAGTAGATAGGAATCCTAGCCGGAAGCGCCATGCAAATCGCAGGAACAGATGAAAATATCGATAAGAAAAAAAAGATCCGGAGGATCGGGTAGTAATAATCCCAAGACGAGTCTGGTGGGTCTCAGCAGTGCTGGGATTGTTTGGTCGTCTTGCAAGCGATGAAGCTAGACGTTGTTGGTGCCGTGTTTTGGTTTGAGAGGATCTTGATGCCATTGATCGACCATCATTCCTAGCGAACAGTGGTTGTTTGGTGTTCACGTGTGGGCGAGGTCATCATCGCCTTTTAAGGAAGTGGAAGGCTGAGAGTGTCATGGTTTTACACATGGCGCTCGGAGCGAACTCCACAGAAGGCCTCAGTGCGACAGATCGAGATGTCTTTTTTTTTTGACAAGGTGTCCGCAGTCACGAGGAACCAAAGGCTGTTACCGCCCTTGGTCCCAATCGACTGCCAAGGCAAAGAAAGAGAAGCATCCGACGTCTCACTGCGCCAGCGAGTTTGGAGCCTGCTGCTGCTGCTGCTGTTGCTGTTCGTCCTGTTCGTACAGCGTGCTCGGCGACCCAGCATCAAGAGCATGCCCACTCTCCGTGGTCCGCAAGTCGCCCTCTTCCAATTGCCGATCGATGTCCTCCGCCTTATTCTTGTCTTGCAAAACATTAGCGAAGAAGCCTGCTTCGGTGTGCATAGCCTTTTTCTTCCATAGCGTGCCGGAGTAGTTGACGGGGCTCTCGCCGCCCTTGAAAATGCAGGCGTCGTAGGCGATGCCGCCGATGAGGCCGCCGGTCATGGGCGCCACCCAGGCGCCCCAGATCCAGAAGTTGGACCAGTCCGTGAAGGAGTGGAGGGGGTAGCCGACGGCGATGGCGGCGAGGCGGGGCCCGAGGTCGCGCGCTGGGTTGAAGCAGCCGCGGGTTGTCCAGCCTAGGGCCATGCATGTCGTCGTGATGAGGAGGCCGATGATGAAGGCGTGCATACCAGCGCCGGGAGGGGAGTTACCGGAGTCACCGAGAGCAAGGATGGTGCAGGCTATGACTGCGCTGCCGAGCATCTCGACGCTGAAAGCGGTGGAGACGCTGATGTACTCGGCTTGCGGCTGGGTGTAGAAGTTGACGCCGGTGGTCTCGGAGAGTAAGGCGCCGTCGCGGTAGTAAATGGCGTCCTTGTGCACGGCGAAAGCGAGTAGGGCGCCGACGAAAGCACCGAGGACTTGCACGAAGATGTAAGTGGGAATGCGTTTTGCTGGGAATCCTCGGAAAACAGCAAGCACCATGACGAGCATTGGGTTTAGGAAGGCGCCGGAAGAGCCACCAGCGATGTAGATACCCTATGCATTTTGTTAGTCGCTTTATCTGTTGTTGTGGGTGGTCCTAAACTTACAATCATCACCGCGAAACCCCAGGTCCACCATACGGTTTGTTGAGATCCGGAAGATGAGTCCGATACGTAGACGACCAGGTTGGCACTTGTCCCCAAGAACATAAAAACTACCATCCCCAGGAACTCGGCCAACGGATACTGATACTTTGTGCGAACCTTCGCCCACACGTTATGTTCGCGGCTACTCGCCGTGTGTTCCGCTTGGGGGTGAGTTGACGTTTGCTGGAGATGCAAGTCATCACCCTCTCGCTTCTGTCGTTTAATGGCTTCCTCTTCCCCAATCGAACTTGCATCGTCGACGGGGTCGTGGTCGTAGCCTCGCGCCTGGTCCTCAGCGGCCGCGGTCTGTGGTGCTTCTTCGGCTTCGCCCTTCTGGTCTGGCTGCACAGTGTTGTGCTTGCTCGAGCCGTGTCGCTTATTCTGCCACCGTACAGTCCGTGGAAAATTGCCAGCCAGTGAGAAGTCGTTCTTGTCGGTTTCCTCTTGCATCCACGGGTTGGCCTCCTCGTAACCATTTTGATAGTACGTGTCATTCCTTCGGTTGTCTCGTTCGTAAGCATGAGGCCCAGCGAGGCCGTGCTCGGCCAGTGTATTTGATGTAGGTTGACGGTGCATGCTGCCGAATGTCGGTCTGCTTTTGGCCGTCGGCCGTCTCTGATATGTCGGCCTGCTCTGAACGGTTGGCCTGCTCTGTGTCGATTGTTTGCTTTGAGTTTCGCGGACTGTCTCCATTGTTGGTTGTCGTTCGCCCCCGGGACGTGGCTCGTTGGGAGGCATCTTTTCTTCACTTGTTCGTTGACGTGACTTTGGCTATATCGCAGAACAGACGCTGGAACGAATGTATTATGAGCACTGTCACGGTCGTTGCGGTCGCTCTAAAGGAAAGATAGCAGGGTGAAACGGTGTAAAGTTGGTTGAGCGTATGAACACTTCACTTGCCGGCAAACTCACGCTCTTGTACTCTGTGCAAGCTGATACCAGAGCCGATGAGGCGAGTCAAATAAGCTACGCATGGTTATTGCTAGCGCGACCAGGGATAGAAAAATTTAGCTCTTCCGCAACAGAGCGGCCCAGGGTGTGGCGGTGGTCCCGATAGAAGAGCATGATGCAAGAGCATCAGAAGATATGTGGACTGGCTACCGCAAGCAGTAGGTGCGGCTCTGGACGAGCCCACAGAAAGCAGACGAGAGTGGGTCGGGAAGAGAAAGGCGGCGAAGGCTCGAAGATCCGCGCGCAAGGAGTCCTCAAGCTACGATCACACCCCGATCACTCGGACGTCACGTCGAAGCGACACGGCGTTTCTGACTGAGGACGTGCCGATATGCGTGCCGATGGGATTGGGGCTCGCCGTGCTATCGTCGTCTTGGTGACGCCGGTTTTGCGTCTGGGTGATGCGCGAAGTTCGCTGTCCACCGACATTATGTGCGTTTCTTTCCCTTATCGGTCGAATTGGTGAGCCGCTCAGCGATCGCGTACGCGTTTTTCGTGCTCATTCATCTGTGCGATTGTGTGTGATCGTTGAAAATCACGGACGTTTCACGGCGGTATGTCAGAGTGACGTTCGGGAGTGCAAATGTGAAAGTTCAATCTCAACGAGCCACAATTCGAGATGCGATTCAGCGCCAATGCCGTTTAGCAACTTTCGCGATCGGCCCATTATTCACGTGCCACTTCCACCAGTCTTTCCACGGCGGTTGGCCTTCGGGGAGTCGGGCACATCGTAAAGGGTCGAGGAATGGCATGCAAGCTTCATCGTCTTGTGGCTGACCAAACTAAGGTACCCCATCTGTTACCCGCACACTACTTACTGGCTTTGGAGCGGCGTCGCGTGCGTTTGGACCTGACCCACACGAAGATCCGATACAAAGAAAGTGTATTTAGACGTCGCTTCCTAAGTCTGGTGTATAAGAAACACCGGAAGACTCAAATCTTCAAGTTTCGTGATCGTGAGTATGTATTCGAAATTCTAACGACAGAAATATGTTCTATGCAAGTATCGCCGCCACCATCGTACCGGACCGACAAGGCAACCACCTACAAAGAGTAGATGAAGTCCGGTCTGTTGTCACCAGCGACCCAGATCTCATCTGCAGACTTGCCGGCGTGCATGTTGTCCCTGGCACCGCTCCGTCTCTTCGCATTCTCGCGCCTCAACGAAGTGTACATGAAGACTGTGCCGCCAAGCAAGAACACCGACATGTAGGCCAGGACTGTGGCGTGGCCAGTGTAGTATCTCGGCTTCTCTCCCTTGAGGAAGATGTTTGATGACACGACACCGTTGACGTTTCCAGCGCCGACGACAATTCCGATGATCACACCGCGCTTGTATACGCCTTCGATGTTGTTGCTGCACCAAGAGAGGGTGTTCGGGATGGTAGGGTAGATGCCAACGGCACCTAAGAAGGTACCTGCGTACTGGATGTGTGGGTCGTCGGTTGCGATCAACTACATGACCGTTAGCAATGCATTCTGCCACTGAGAGGTTCCTTTGCGACTCACCATAACGAATCCGACGATGCCAATCACCACCACAATCATGTTAAGGATACCACGTTGGCGAGTGCGATCGCCAACCCACCCGACAATGATGGTCATGGTGGCTGCGACAGCGTACGGAGGGACCGAAAGCAGTTGGGCGCGGGTGCCTGCATAGCCCATACCAGCGAGGATGGTGGGCAAGAACAGAGAGAAGGCATACAATGGCATGAGGCATCCCATGTAGATGACCGCAAAGCCCCAGCACTTCCAATCCTTGAGCGCAGCGTAGATGTGGCGGCTGTCGTACTCTTCCGCGGCGTTGGACTGATTGTCAGCAGCGAGGCGACGACGGACGCGGATGCGGTCCTCCGGAGAGAGGAAGCGGGCGGTTCCAGGCCAGTCGAATACCATCCACCAACAGAAGCCACCAACAAACATGGTTGCAAGACCCTATTCGGCGTTAGTAAATCGCTACCCATGCTGACCCTCATCAAGTGTGTTCGCTTACCTCAATGATGAAAATCCAGGCCCAGCCGTTCAAGCCTCCGATGCCGTCCATCAAAGCGATCGCAGCAGCCAACAATCCACCGAACGAACCTGCGAGCGCTGCAGCCGAGAAGAAAAGCGCAGCACGGAAACCGAGCTCAGAGCGCTTGTACCAGCACGAGAGGTAGTAGTTCACACCTTGTACGATGTCAGTACCTTGATAATGCAGTGGAACAGGAAGTGTCATCATACCTGGGAATAGACCGGCTTCCGCCAGACCAAGAAGGAATCTGCAAGCCAGAAGAGCCGGGTAGTTCTTGACCAAGCCCACTGCGGTGGATGTCAGCTGGTGCTCTCTCTTCCTCTTCGCAACTGCGATGGTGACTACATACTCAGTGTCATGATCAGACCCCAAAGCAGGATGATACCAGTGAAGAACACGCGAGGTGTGAGGCGCTTGAGCATGACATTGGTGGCAGGTTCAGCCAGGCCGTACGAGATGAAGAAGATTGTGAGCGCATTGTTGTAGTCGTGCGAACCGGTCATTTTCAAGTCAGTCTCCAGCCCGGCGAGACGCGCATTGCCGATGTTTGTGCGATCTGAATGTGAGATTAGCGGATGCTACGATTGATCAAGGCAGAATTGATCGGTGGCGTTGACATGATTCCAGGGTAGGTAGGGTCATGAGCATACCGAGGAATGATAGCAGGTAGAGTAAACACAACCACGGGATCAACCAGAGATCAATTTTCCTCACGAGTCTCTTGTCCTGGGCGTTGTCAGCGTTGTTGTTTCGTCGGATTTTGCACATGCAGGTATGCGTACGATTGCGGCTCTCTCTTCCGCCGTCTTTCCAGCATCTGGGTCGTCAAGCTCGGCAAGACTCTCCGCATGAGCTCCTGCGATAGATGATCTTCCGGCCTTCTCAGCGACATCAGCGTCCGAGCCGCTAACATCCTCATTGTGCACGATGCGAGCGTCTTTAGTGTCTGTCATTTTGGGCGTGACAGGTTGAGAGAGAGGAGGAAGGTGAAAAGACAACAGAAGAGCAGAGGTAGCAGCGGCGGGACTGTTATGAAGTGAGGGATCGGGAGGGATCTACCATGTGACCTTATAGGATCTCATCTCGCTCGGACAAAAGGCTCGTAGCGAGCTGAAAGCTGGGATACTTCCTTTGTCCACGTCGTGCAGTGGCGCGCATGTGGTGCCAAGGAGGGCTCTTTTACCTGCAGATGCAAGGGAAATGGTCAGCATGGTGGTTGAAACGTGTGCAGGTCCTTGGGCCTGTCGGCTGTAGCCAGAACTTGGAAGGCCAGAAACCAGACTCGCTAGCGCATGGGGCCCCATCTGGGGAAAACAACGACCCACTACTTAGCCGATATGGAAGCAGGCCGCGCCAATGCTTTGGCGGATTAAGCAGATTGGTAGAGATTGGTGCAGATGCCGCCGTGTAGTATGCTGCTAGTGGTGCACTGCGCAAACATCCGTAGGTGCCAAGAAACGCCCGGTCTTGGGAGCGGGCGAGATGGTGAAGCTGAAGCCGAGTGAGGGCGATTTGCATGGGAGTGCAGGAACGAGATAAGCACGCTAAGACGGTGCAAATATACCTGCTGTGCTCCGACGGCGGCGCCATGGACGAACCGAGTGGAGTGCTAAGCATTAGCCATGTGTGCGGTGACACAAACGACTCGAAGCATGCAGCTGAAGCGATGGTGTTGTGCTTAGTTGAGGCTGTAGGGTGCTTGAAAGTTGAAAGCGCACATACATCTCGGCTCCCTCCCTCCATGCAAGAGCCGCGGTTGGAATGGCCTTGGCACATGGTGGGATTGATAAAGTCGATAGGTCTGGGGGGTCGAGACCGGACGCCACCGCACAAATGCACCATCAATATGGAATCATAACCCGCGAGGCTATCGAGCGCGATATGAACCTCTACAGCACGAATTTAGGCTTACAGTGCAGTACCCTACATATGTAGGTACGTGCATGCTGACTAGGCGACTCAGGGCCCAAGAACCGCCATTTCATATCGGCTGTTGCTTGCATGCTGGATTAATTTGGATGCTTAAGACTGCGATCCTTCGCTCTCAACGGCAGCGGTATGGTGTGTTGGGTTGGCCGACGAGTTGTCAGCGTCGAAGGTCAATGACATTTAGGCATAATGTGTTTTGTTTTCCATAGACTTCGGTTCCAACGTGATCATTCCGGGGTCTGTGGATTAGTGGCTTCCAAGCCAAGTATATCCAGTCCATGTTGTTTCGAACGTCCGGAGGCCACCGGACAGGTTTCGATGTTTTTGAGGTTGTATCCAAGACGTCCCTGCATATTTATACTTTACCGGCAACACATGGCAATCGACATGCATGAGCTGTCGAACCGCCGAGAAACTCTATCATCACGCTTTCGGTGAGTACCGTTGCGACAACAGTTTCGGGCCTACATTGTACCGTCTGACGACAAAGTCGCTGAGGAACGTCTCAGTTCTTTAGACTCGTATGTTGTTCCCAAAGCCGCTCATGTCTTTATTGTACAAGTCATGTCGTCTCCCACATCGACTCTCCAAGCCCGAGCCTCAGCCTCGGTGAACAGCGAGATCAACATCAGCGTGAAGACCCTGAGCCTCAGTAACAGAGATACAAGAGAGCTCGGCGTCTTTGCACAGCCTCCTCGCCCAGCACAAGTGATAGGCATCCGTAGGATGTAGCGAAGGGTGTCTCGTCATAGTCTTCGCCAGTCGTTCAGCAACAGCTCCTCACACGTTTGATGTGATGCCCAAGCAACGGGTCTCCTTGTATTTCGGCCGTTTGGCCAGTTTGCTTGGATTGGAAGACTCCCACCTGGCACGAGACACCAGCCAATGGATTCTTGGGGTAGTAACTTAACTCGTCCCCAACGTCGATCAAGATAGAACGCCGGCAATCGAGGTAGAACAGAGTGCGCTGTAGCACGACAATGCTCATTCGAAGAACCATGGTACTCACCTAACCAATGTGTCGTTGCATACAGTGCTACGAAGGACAGCTTGCGCCCATTCGTTCCACTGTGTTCACATCAGCAAAGTCGTATTGCTTGTACGGACGACGTGTTGCCAGGGTGTTGGAGAGCTTACATGTGTGTTAGATGCGCGTCGAAACTGTTCGCGTGTTCGGTCCCGCCCATTTGCTAGCGCCCGTAAGCAGTCAGCCAATGACAGCCGGCTCGCGACAGCTGTCGTGGCCGATCAGCACAGCACCTAAACACTCTCAGGTATTATCGACTTTGTCAACCACTACCAATACCACTTTGACAATGCTGGTATCATTGACCGTCGGCAAGGTCGACGCCGGCGTTGCCGTGCTTCTGACCGAAGACAAGCGCCTTGTGAGTACCGGCTAACCTCATCCTATCCTGAGCCTCCTGACTCGTCCCTGAGCGCATTGCAACACAGTCGCAAAGACTACCTTTCACTGCTATCACTTACTAACCGTCATCAGATTGAATTTCCGTCAATCCTGCTCCCTCCCGACATCCACTCCGGCAGCATCGTCGACATCAACGTTGCGCGCAACTTCCACGCCGAGACAGTCGCCGACCAGAAGTTCTCTGCCCTGCAGTCCGACATCTACAACAGCTTCGGCACGAAATCGCCATCTGCTCCTGTGCTCCGATGCCGCAACACCACTCAGACGAGCGTCGTACTCGAATGGGACCCAATTGATCTCGCCACGGCGGAGCTGCGTAGTCTCAGCCTATACCGCAATGGCAACAAGGCAGGCGCGATCCCCAAAGACAAGTTGAGCACCAAGATCTCCGGTCTGGCTCTGGATACGGAGTATACTTTCCACCTGGTGCTGCGTACTTCTGCCGGCCAATACAGCTCCGAGCGCTTGACTATCAAGACGCATACTATGGATAACCTCTCTGGTATCACCGTCTCCCCTGGCGTGATGCCCAACCAGCTCAAGGACAGTCTGGCCGAAACTGTGAACCGCATCGGCGCCAAATTCATCGATACCGTACGCATCGACACGACGCACTTCGTATGCACCGAGCCGCGCGGACAGGCATGGGAGAAGGCAGTGGAGATGAACGTCCCGGTCGTTGTGCCGGACTGGGTCAAGGGCTGTGAGCGTGAGGGCAGGATCGTCGGTGTCAGAGGCTACTATCTGGATGCCGATCCGAAATTGAGGCAAATGGGCACGAGTGCTGTTCAGCGGTCCAGCGTGAGCACGGTTGCAGCAAGAGACAGCCCACGCATTGAACACACGCCGCCTACGCCTGAGAGACCTACTCGTTCCGAGCGAACGTTCACGGACGATGGCAACTCTGGACGTCCGCAACTACCACCCAAGCCCAGCACCGATAGCATTCCTCGTCAGGAAGCATCGCCGACCATGGGAGGAGATGCATCGGCCGAGAACCAGTCTGCCTTGGGGTCACCCCTTGCCCACAGACCTCGTGAGGCTCAGGATTACAGTGATGAGGAATACGACGACGGCAACGAGTCCGATGACACTGCAAAGGCAATTGAGCAAGGCAGAGAAGAAGCAGAATTCCAGCCCAAAGACTCAATATCTGAGAAAGAAGAAGACAGCACGGAAGACAGCACTGAAGTCAGCTCGCAAGACAGCACGCACGACAGTACGCAAGAAACGACCGAAGGCGAAGCAGCCAAAGTCGCCGTTGAAGACGGCAAAGGAGAATTCGACGAGGTGGCTCTTTAAATCGCCATAGTCAAACCATATATATCAATTGTAACATACTTGAGATTGACCAAAACAAGACCACAGAACAATGTTGAAACACAACAGCTTTTGTCAATTGTCTGCATTAGGAATGCAGCACATCAACAACCTCAAGCACCGCCCTCCTTCCTCTGCCCAACAAAGAACCCAAGCCCAAAGTCATCCGTCGTAAACGTAATCTTCGATCCCTTGGGGAAGTAAAACACGTCTCCCTTAGTCGCGTGCACTTTCTTGCCCGTCTCGTCCGAGATGTCGAAGCTCCCGTCGACAATGATCTTCATCTCATGGTATGTGTACTCGTAGACAAGAGGCGTGCCTGACAATAAACTATCAGTACACAGGCCACGCTGGAAATCCATCGCCATCGATCAAGAAATCCCCCACGCCACATGCTGCTCGCGAGACTTGGGGTCTGGTTTCTTCGATGTTTTCTGGCGCTTACCTTTTTCCAATCGATAGAAGCCCGCGGAAATTGGCGCCTGGGGATCGTTGCTTTCGGACGTGAACACGTCTCCGAGGAAGGCGTTTTCGTTTGCGATCAGAGGCGGTTGGAAAGTCTTTTGGGCGTTTTGGTGGTATTCGAAAGCAACTGGTGCGGCCATTTTGTTCCTTTTCGGTTCGTTCGTTTGCTTGTTGGTTCTAGCGGGATCCTGGTTTTGGCTTCTCCAAAACTGACTTTTGCAGAGTCAAAAAACGCTATCGTCTGATTGAGCTAGGCGGATGGATGGGATGGAATGGATGTTGTAAAATGTGTAACAGTTTATGACGGGTTGAGGCTATATGTAAGCGGTGTTTGACGTTGGTCATGAAGAGCGAGCAAGCACCACCTTGCTCAATACATGGATGACTGAGCCACCTGCTATCTACTTTACCCCTCACTACAACTGAACAATCGCCTGAACAATAGTTCCCAAGTCCGTGTGGTCCGCAAGAGCAGAGGAGATACGATGTGTACCCAGCCAAAGCCGCTCGCAACGAGTAGCCCCGTCTGGCAACTTCAACGCCAAACAAAGGGCTGGAGTGCATGGCGATTGGGATCGATGAAGGGGCCTATCCCTCCAGGTGGGATCTGTTGACCTGGAACTGGAGTTTTTGTGCCGGTCTACGAGTCCGCCTGAGGACACACATGCAGTGGAGATGTCATCGCATTCCGCTACCGCTTTTGGATTGGTGTGGATGAATAGGCCTAGTTCCGGTAGCGGATACCCTGATCTTCTATCACATATCGCCTTGGTATCGAAAGGCGATAACCCCATATCACGTGTACTGTAGTACGATACAACTGTGTGAGATTGTGGTTTCATGGTCTCCAGAAATGGGCTGTGTCGGCTAGAAGCGAAAATAAGGATGAGACAGGGTATGGGATATCAGGACAGTTTGAGGCATATAGATATGAAGCGAGGCGAATTTCTTTGCTCAAAAAGGTCCGAAAATTGTTTTCGTAGCGTAAGTCTATCGTATTAGATTAGAATGCTGCACTCAGTCTCTCTCTTTCTCTCTTTCTCTCTTTCTCTCTTTCTCTCTTTCTCTCTTTCTCTCTTTCTCGCTCTTTCGTCGCCTCCATCATCATTCTCGTTTCCCCTGAGTCCGAAAATGCAAGAAAACCAAAAACTCCGTGCTTCGCTAAAAGTGCTCATAAGCCTGTTGCTGTTGTTGCCTAGGAATTTCAAAGTGTGCCGGATCAACACCGCTTGACAAGGGAAAATGGAAAGAGAAGCAACGCCAGAAAAGAAAGCACGCCAAAAACGCACCCAGCCTTGGTCTCCCGGAATGCTCCTGGTAAGCAACGTTGAAAGTCCCGATAGTACATGAGCCGGAAATCGCTAGCAATGCAAAGTAGAATGCCTGCAGGATGGTTTCACAATCATAGCGAGGATTCGCACGAGCAGCGACTGTGCCGTGGATGGTTCAGCCAAGAAGGACTACGACTGAAAGTTAGCATTTCCGATTCTCGACCTGAATGCGAAAGGTCGATTCTTCTTACCTTCCCAGCCCCAATCCCACATCACGCCGACCCAATGCAGGTGGCCACGCACCGTGTACGCCGGATCCATCTTTCCGATATTGAGCGGCAACGGTCTTGGCCTTCGTGGGAACCGCTCTTCGGTTCTGGGCTCTGGCGAGCCAGTGCCGCTGCCATCACCCGAATACGCACCATCGCCTTCGACCCAACTGTACACCATACCCTTGCGCCCAGGATCAGCGTCCTCGAAGCCCGAGCGAGTGCGCTTGAGTGGCTCGCCGCGGCGGCGAACAGGCTGCAGTTCGGCCGTCGCAACGAGTTTGCGTGAGGTGTTAGGCTGGGCTTCGTAGGCGTTTTTACGACGCCAGACTTCTTCAGTGACGAGCGCGCATTTATCGATCACTCCAATGCGCATCCGCAGTCCTAGTGCTCTCCAGCGAGCCCGAATCCATTCTCTGTCTTCGGATGTGACGGCTTCGCAGCCGGCTACCATGAGAGGGTATATGTGAACGCGGACCGTGCGGCTAGCGAGAGGAACGGTGGCTAGATAACTGAGAGCTTTCTCGGCTAATTCGGTGGATGGAAGAGAGGGCAACTCGGGCACGGAGCGGTGAAGGTGAAGCAAAGTTGCCCACCTGTAGGCCTCGGCGGTTTGCAAGGTATGCTGCACCTGGCAAGTCGGGTCTTCGGGCGGCTCGATGTATGTGGGAGGATCCCATGTTTCCAAAGCAATCTTGAGATCGTTGGCTTGGCTGATCAGCGCAGGTGATGTCTTCATCGATCTGCAAACTTTGCGAACGAGATTCGCCACGCGTCCGACGAGTGGGAATAACGTCCCTGCGCAGCCCATCAGAGGGTCAACGCGAGCATCAATCGGCATGCCGAAGTCGATACCAAATCCTGGCATTCCGGGCTCGCCCATGATCATCTGAGGTGCATCCGAGGACAAGACAAATGTGTTGTCAAAGTCGTTGGAGTCATCGCTGTCAACGGACGTCAACCGAGCGATGACGTCCATGTACACCCAAGCATTACATAAGAACTTCAGACGTTGGAGCTCCTTACCTTGCAGTGGGTTGCGGCGGTGATCTGCCAGAGTTCGTTTGACTAATGCTTGCGCACCCTTGATGTGCGTGTTGCCGGTGGCGGTGTGCTGATCCCACGACTCCGAAAATCCAAGAGTCAACGCGGTGGCGATTGCGGTTTGATCAGTCATGCTGTGGTCCCTGATGCCTTCTTGGATGTAGCGTATACTCTTAGCCTTATGTTCGTGGCCTGATAGACGCAGATGAGGAATGTCTGACGATCCGTGGTAAGATGTCATCGCAAGGATGGCGTGATACAGTGCTGGAGAATCCTGAGCCAGAGGCCAGATCAACCAACGCCACGAGTTTTCTGTTGGTCCATCCATGACGGAGAGAATGCCGCAAGTGAACCTGTCGAAACGGAGGGCAAGCATTTCTGGGCTGTCCTCAGCAAACACCGGCTGACTATACATGAAGCCATGCCAGGCATCGATCGCATCGTCCGAGTTTGGTGACTCGTGAGAAGACATCGGATCCAAGGGATCCATATAACGTGCTGCCCATGCCAACTGCGGATCGTCGATGGGCTGGCCCGAACGGAGCAGTTCTTCGATGTCCTCGTTGAGGATGTTGTGATCATCTGGCATGGGCCCAATATCTGGAAAGTCGTCAAGTGGAAGATGATAATCATCAGGCATCTGGAACGGCACATAATCCCCATCCGAAAGGCTCACCTCGGCCGTTGGCGCGAGAATCTCAGTGAGCGTCGGTGATCCCATGCTCATTGGTCGCTGGACAGAGGCATCAATGGAGGAAGGTCGATTGGTGACGGTTCGCGGGCTTATCGCGGTGATCGGCACGCTGGCAGAGTCCTTAGATAAGGGCGTAGCAGGTGCACTACCAGTCGATGGGCCAGGCTCGTGACTTTCTGCGATAGGCGAGATAACGCGATGTTCATCGGGCACATCATGAGTGGCGGCACGGCGAGGTGCTGGTCGTTGTGGCAACTGTACCTCTGCTGTGTCCGTCTCATCGTCGTTGAAAGTACCGATACCACTGTCTCTTGAAGACCGCGAGATCTTGGAAGCTCTCGATTGGCTGGCCGACGATATCGGCTCGGCGACTGCAGCAGGAAACTCTTTATTAGGGTTGACGTCGAATGAGAATTGTCTCGGTGGTGATGCTATGCTCGATGTCAGCAGCGATAGAGGTAACGTAGCAATATGGACGGTGGCTGCACGCATACCTCTCTTCTGTCGGTCGATGTTTGCTTTGACGTTGGTCTCTTCGAACGGACGCCATTTGAAGTCTTTTCTGTAACCGCCGCACTCGACCTTGCGCTTTGCGCACTGTTGGCATCCAGGTTTCTCTTCGCCGCATTTCAGTCGTTTCGCTTTGCACGTTACACAGCCTGCGATTTCGCATCGTCAGCACACGTCTAGTCATGAACGGCCTTGCACGTATAAGGAGCTCGTGTTGCTGATGCATGGAAGCACCCTGCGATACATACCGTTGCGACTCTTCGACTGCTTGGGCTTGGGCGGTCCATCGACAGAGGCGGCGGCGGGCGCCGACTGTTTACGCACGGGGGTCTTCTTCGTAGACTGCCTGCGAGCATTTTTGGCAACAGGCGGTTGGTCGTCTCGTGGTCGAGGTGGGCTTGGGCTGCGGCGCAGGAAGACGGAAGGCGAAGGTATTTGGATGTCCTCTGCCATGAGTCTGTGCCTGCCGCTCGCGGTGCTGCTGCGCAATCGCACGTTGTAGATGTTGTCAGTACATATGTCGCAAGACTACGAGGCTGCAGTACCCAGGCAAGAAATGCGACGAGGCATGCGTTAGCTGGAAAAGTGTCTTAAGGTTCCCCCGTCACCGCCTGCCGTATTGACCCCAACACACACGCAGCCTTATCCTTGCCACGGGTGCTACTGGAAGGTAAGATATTATCTTACCCCTCCCCGTCCTGGCCCTCCACCTAGCGGGCAGCTATCACGCGGCTTGGTAGGAGACGGGGCCATGGCGGCCAATGACTGGTGTGCAGATGGTCCCCTCAGTGGCACTGATGCATCCTGATGCATTCATGACTTTGACACAATGCCACCGCTCCCATGGCTCTGCTGCCATGAGGCCAACGTTGCACCACGCGCTCATTTCTCCGACGCCACTGTGAAGGCTTCCTGCGTCACGATATCGTAGGTCGCATGCAACATAATGGGTAACCGTTTATTGCCCGCCGCCCGTAGCCGAGGTGTGGAGGGGACTCATATGCTGATGTGGAGAGCACAACGCGAACACCAGGTAGCGATGCATTAGTTGATGATTCTGGACCACGCTTGAAGATAAGCACATATCGCGTTGCGTGTTGCCACCAACTAGCGGCTCCAGAATGAGGCTGGCAATCGCTAGGGATCAGAGTAATCAGAACTCCCGACGCCAGATCCTCATCGGCGACTGTGGACTAGAATCCTGGCGAACATCAGCCGGCATCCGGACCGTTACCTCTTGCAATCAAGATCAAGTCTGGCTCGGGCAACGAAGAGGAGACCAAGCTTCAACATCGCCATGTCCGCTGGCCTTGGAGAACTGTGCGCTCTCCGAAGTAGGCAAGGCCCAGCAGATAGCTCAGCAGGCAAAGCAAAGAAACCCGCCGTGCCCGCCACGTAAACAACATTATTGGTACTGGTCGCTTGGCCGAAACGGCGCATCCTTTCGTTTCCCCACGTTCCCCAGACCGGCGAAGCAAGCAAGTCATGTCTCGATATCGAATGCACAGTATCAGGTGGCACGAGACGGCCCGCCATAACGCGGCTGTCACGGCGTGGTCGGCGAAAAGTTAGCATAGCCGCCTGATGCCACTCGGATAAGAGTCGCGTAAGACTGGCATCACTTGAAAGAGGAGCCAGGTGTACAAGAGGCGTGCAGGCGTGGCAGGCTCATAACGACGGCCATGTCGGTCTGAGGCCACGCGTCTGTGGACTCTGATAGTATCACTGAATCCGGATGCAGTTGGAGAGAAAAGGCAAGTATACAAGACGAGAGGGAAGCGCCTACCGGACGATCTGTAGATCGCGAGTATGCCATTCCTTCACTTGGCGCTGAATGCCATGTGGCAGAGAGGATGCATTTTGCGCATACACTATTGCTCAAGCAAAGACAAACGGGTGAAGCAGTCGAGCCTCCAGCAAGGCCCGTATTCGCTAACAGCACCTGTACTACACAACTCCGATGTCGCTCCAATGCATGTATGTTGGTACATTAGTACCGTATGCAACATCATGGGGCCTAGGCGAGGCGAGTCATTCGATATGTAGAGTATGCTGGCTCGCGGCTGCTGAGGATCTGGATGCCGTCGATTACATGACTAAGCTCAATGCAAAGGAACATGCGCTCGTGTTGTGCAGTACCTATTCCTCAAACAGGCAGGGTTTGAAGCAACTTCTTGCATACCATTCCGGGCGAGGCTTCATATTTGATACTGCCGCCTTGTTTAATAATAGAGATGCTACCGCGTCAAGGTTTGAGGTATGTTCGAGTCTCCGTTGAAAGTTGTGCTTCCTTTTTGAGAACTCTGCGATCTGACAAGCGGTTGTGTTGTTCCTGGTAAAGTTATTCCCTTGGAAATGAATAGTACAGTACTATTGTCTGCGATGATAATCATTCAAAGAACAACTATTGACAAAAGTACGGCGTTTTGATGCTGCCATGAGTGAGACCCTTGACGACGCGTAAGCACAGACCATCTAGGTAAACACGAGAAACTTGACTTTCTTGACAGCCACTTAAGCAGCTGAGCTACAACGAACAACCACTGCCACCCATCATCTTGACGGCCGCCAACCACCTACTTCTCGACTGGCTGGCACGAATCTATATTGTCTTATTGAATTCAAACCACCCGAAATGAACGGCTACGCCAACTTTGGCCGCGGCGGGATGCAGGTCCACGCCGTGCCTGAGAATGAACGCTACATCGACGCCACTGGCAAACGCCTGCCATGGGCATACGAGCGCGCAGATGGCGCCGATATCACAGCGCGTCGCGAGCCCGTCGAAAAAGGTCCCTTTGGCCGCTCGGTGCGCCGCCGCGGAACGAGCAGAAGCAGATCAAAAACTGCAGAGCCCAGGAAGGAGGAGGACAGGATCAAGATTGAGAACATGGCTGCCGAGGACGCGGTCTTCAACAGGCTTCGAACGGAGACTCGCGAGAAGGATGCAGGCAAGGGCGCTCTCCAGACGGTCGACCTTAATACGGTGTCCGGTCCTGCGAAGAACGAGGTGAAGGAGCCGACAGAAATTTTGATCTACGGATTCGGTGAAGAGCTGCAATGGGCTGCGCTTGAATATTATGAGAACGTCTCCAATGGAGTGATCTTGGAGGACTACGAAAGACAGCCTCCTGGGCACAGGCAGGACATGTCGCGCACGAACTTGAGGATGGCAGCGCAGAGAAACCTTTCGAAAGCTTCGCTGCGAAGAAAAAACACATTCCACGGCGGCAATCACTGGATCAAGGTCACGTTCGACTCACCCGAGGGAGCCGATCTGGCGTGCTCCCGATCGCCGCACCTGGTCCGTGGACACCTTGTCTACGCAGAACCCTACAGAGGCATTGGGCCGAGCAAAGACGCTCCAATCTTCGCAAGCAGCGCAGGCGCGCAAATCACAGAAGACACACTCCCAAAGACCTTCGCGAAAGACCCGGTACAGGAGTCTCCCGCAAGCTCGGAAACCCTCTCTTCAGCCACTGTCGGCGGAGCACAAAAATCTTCACAACCTCCTCCCCGGATGAACCTGTTCGACCAGCCCATGCGAGAGACATCATCCACTGCGTTCGAGCTTCGACCTACCAACTCAAACACACAGCTTCAGCCACGACCGGCCAGAATCCAGGCTACAAGGGCTGTTCTCTTGCCTGCTGAGCAAGCTCTGCTGCCAAAGCAGACCAGCCAGAGTTGGGCTTCGTGGATAGGCGGCAACGAGATCTTCGGATCCACTCTGCCGCGTCGCCCCGATGGCACTTTCGACTACGATCGCGCCAATGTCTACTGGCGGCTGATTTACCTGTTGGACTCCATCTTTGGATGGGATCTCTGCGGACTGAAGGCGGACGAGTAAGAGATACTACGAATTCACGTTGGCCACCCAGTCATGGGTTGGAATGGTTCTGTTTAGCGAGGCGTTATCGGGATGGAGGTTTTGGAAAGGGCATACTGTACACAATGGGCCATGATCGTGGCCGTCAAAATTATTTTCCACAGCTACGTTAAACCCAGATTCTTCACTGAGCATTGCCATGAAGTCAAACATCGTGATTCGCCTCCGAGAGTGTTTCTGTGCCAACCTCATTCAGCATTGCCGCGTTTATCCATCAGAGTCCGGCTCTCCCTAGCAGGCAAGATACTTGACCCGTTAGTCTTCGTAGGCGTGCTCTCTTCCACGACACCTTCCATCCCGGCTTGCTCGTCTTTCGACCCTTGACGACCTGCACCATCAGGAACTCCATTCCCCTCCTTCCCGTCCACCCTCCGTAAAGCCCTCCTCTTCTGTCTCCTCGCGCCAACTGGAAACCGCTTGCTCGCGCCACAAGCACAGCACGTAACAACCGCCACCTCGGCCCATGGTTTGCGCCCTTTCTTGCTCAGATTCTCCGTAGACCGGATACAAGTCTCAGCCTCGATTAAAGGCGAGCTGCAGATTTTGCAAAAGGAATGCTTGAGGTCGCGCGAGAGCCGGATTTGACCCTTCTGAGCCACGGATCGAAGGTGCGCGGTGAGTTGCAGAGGGAGACCTGAGGCTGGAGGGTTGAAAGTGGCGGTGCTGGGGTGTCCCGGTGAAGGTTTGTGGTTCGCGAGAGAGGTTGTTGTGTCCGTGGCGAGCGTTCCGGGAGGGTTGGGGTTGGGGTGTTCTCCGGTTGTGGGTTTCTTGCACGTGTCTGCAGATGTAGCCTCTTGAGCTTCGGCCGGTTTGGCGAGAGACTGAGTGCTCAAGTAGTTTGCTATTTTATGCAAGTATGCGATTCTGGCGTGTAGGTGCTTGTTCGGCACTCCTTTTGGGACTTTTTGCTTTGCCATTTCGATGCGATGTTTCGACCGCAGTCAGTCGAATTTTCAGCCAGCTTCGATCTTCGTTTTCTTGTTACACGACATCGCTTACAACGATGGCATAACTAATTTATTGGCGACTGTGATTGGCATATGCCTTTTTATGCATCAGAGCATGTTAGTGGTAAATCTCCAAGAACGAAGTGAGGCATGGTCGAGTCAGCTGCTTGGGGCTTAGCGCTCCGTGCACGGCCGGATTTGGATTGCGGGCAGAGGCTGTTCGCGTCCAGTCTACAACAACATCGTCACTCGCACTCACACTCTCTCCATCACCCACCCAAACTCAACCACAACCAGACCATCACGTCCGGTCTTCTTCATCACCTCCATCTCCACACATAGCGACGGCCTCTAGGATCGCCGCTTTCATCAACCTTTACTCACCCGAGTCCCCAGCTTGACGCGCAACACATACCGACTTCACATCTAGCCAACATGTCTGCCGAGGAGGATCTCATCGACTACTCCGACGAGGAGCTCCAGACCACTGACGCCGCTCCGGCCGCCTCCAATGGCGACGCCAAGAAGGACGCCGCCGCGACCGGGACCACCGATGCGCAGGGCTCCTACGCCGGTGTGCACAGCACTTCTTTCCGCGACTTCCTGCTCAAGCCCGAGCTCCTCAAGGCCATCACCGACTGCGGTTTCGAGCACCCGTCCATGAGTTAGTTACCCATCCCTCTGTGCTTCCGTGGTTCCGAAGCGCCGAGCGTCCGTCCATCTCAGAATCCAGTCTGCAAGGAGCAGCGCGAAATCAAGAAAGCGGTATATCATTCGATCCACCAAGTATCTGCGAGGAGGAGAAGCGATACGGCGACATCTCTCTGTGGCACTACACGGCTGTGTCCAGACATGTCGCCAACCTCACGGCCGGGCGAGGCATTGCCCCTGGCTTGGCAGGACCTCGAGCGCGAATAAGAGTCATAGCTCGAAAGAGTCCAAGACATTCGCCTGTCCCAGTGAGAAGGAGAATGGCGTTTGCAGTGGACAAGCGCATTCTATCAGGTGGTGTGGGTGTTGTTGGCGAGGTGGCACAGCTTGATTTCTGAGATGGACAGACACGACGCTCGCGCTCGAGCTATTATCTTCTGGCCAATATCTGACATTCTATAACCACAGTCCAGCAAAACTGCATTCCGCAGGCAATTCTTGGAGCTGACATCCTTGGTCAGGCCAAATCTGGTCTTGGCAAAACTGCCATTTTCGTCTTGGCAACCCTTCAGCAGATCGAGCCTGTCAACGGCGAGTGCTCGGTGCTTGTCATGTGCCACACCCGCGAGTTGGCTTTCCAGATCAAGAACGAGTACGCCCGTTTCAGCAAGTACCTTCCGGACGTCAAGACCTCTGTCTTCTACGGTGGCACTCCCATCCAGGACAACATCAACATTCTCCAAAACAAGGAGACCCACCCTCACATCATTGTCGCCACTCCCGGTCGCCTGAACGCACTCGTGCGCGACAAGCACCTCCGTCTGGGCAACGTCCAGCGCTTTGTGCTCGATGAGTGTGACAAGATGCTCGACCAGATTGGTATGTTGAGAACTTTCATCCCTTGCAACAGTGACTTTGCTAACAACTCGCACCAGACATGCGCCGCGACGTGCAGGAGATCTTCCGCGTTACTCCCACCCAGAAGCAGGTCATGATGTTCTCCGCCACTCTGTCCCAGGAGGTCCTTCCTATCTGCAGGAAGTTCATGCGCAACCCCAGCGAGTACATTGAGAAGGAGGAGGCGAAGCTCACCCTCCACGGTCTCCAGCAGTACTACGTCAAGCTCACCGAGGCCGAGAAGAACCGCAAGCTCAACGACCTTCTTGACGAGCTGGAGTACAACCAGGTCATCATCTTCGTCAAGTCCACTCTTCGCTGCACCGAGCTCGACAAGCTTCTCCGGGAGTGCAACTTCCCCTCGATCGCTGTGCACTCCGGTGTCAGCCAAGAGGAGCGTATTAAGCGCTACCAGAAGTTCAAGGACTTCAAGGAGCGCATCTGTGTCTCCACCGACGTCTTTGGTCGTGGTATCGACATTGAGCGCATCAACTTGGCCATCAACTACGACTTGCCCGCCGACGCTGACAGCTACCTTCACCGTGTCGGTCGCGCTGGTCGTTTCGGTACCAAGGGTGTAGCCATCAGCTTCGTCAGCTCTGAGCAGGACCAGGAGGTCCTCGGACAGGTTGAGAAGAGATTCGGCGTCCAGCTGCCCGAGTACCCCAAGGAGGGCATTGACGTCAAGAGCTACATGGCCCAGTAGATGCTGTGCAACTTACACTGTGGAGTTCGGGTTGGCTAAAACGAAAGGTCCAAAAAAAGGGAAAAGGGAATGAGATTGAAGGATGCAGATTGTTTTCTGGCAATAGGTGCCCACTTTTCAAGATCGAGTAACGAAAGAAAATCAGAATGTACCTTTTACTTCCCGTCGAACTTGAGACTCCCAACTGCGCTTGGCAAACCAATACCCAAGTACACAGCCAAAACTCAACACTCAATCGCCCAGCCCTACATGCCACCTACTTCCTCCCCTCCGCATCCTCCACAGCCTCCTCAACAACATCGCTCATGAAAGCGCCACCCAGCAGAATCGCCGGCTCGTTCAAATTGTGATGCTCGTAGCTCAGCGTCCCCACGCCTCCGGCTTCCAGGATCAAACTCGGGTTGTCCGCGATGTTCTTGCCAATCCAACGGCCCGCGAACGCCCGCAGGAAGTGGCCGTGGGCCACGACCAGCACGTCAAAGGGCTCGGCCACGCTGCCCTTGGGCTTGCCGATGGCGTGTTGGTGGAAGCGCTGGCGGATGTCGGCGATGACGGCGTCGCAGCGGGCGGTGATGTCGGCGGGGGATCTGCGTAGGTAGGACAGTTGTCAGTGAATATTGTTACGGTAAACTTTTTCCGTCCTTTTGCGATTCTCGAGCCCAAGAGCAAGGTTTCACAAAACCAACGAACATAGATGTTGTCGGTAGAAAGTGGGGGAAAATGAAGAAACAATGACCAAACATACTCTCCCCCCGGACACCCATCCCGCCAAATATCCCACCCCGCCTCACCCCTCTCCCTCCTCTGCTCGGCAATCTCTTTGCTCGTAATCCCCTCGTAATCGCCATACTCCCACTCCCTCACGCTCTCGCTAACCTCCACCCTAGCGCCACAGTCGTGTTCCTGCTGTCCCTTGACATCCTCTCCATTCACGCCCTCCCCGCGCTCGTCCACCCAAGGCAGCGGCAGCCTCAGATTGAGCAGCTCCAGCGTCCTCTGCGCCCTCTTGCGAGGCGAAACGTAGACGTGCGCGAGGTTGCGGGGCACGATGAGGCGGTCGGGTCCCACGAGGGCGCGCCCGGTTGCGCGGATGCGCTGCTCGCCCGAGGACGTGAGGGGGATGTCGGTGGCGCCGGTGTGGCGGCCGGAGAGGGACCAGGTCGTTTCGCCGTGGCGGATGATGAAGACGCGGGGGGTTGTCATTGTTTGATCTTTTCTTTTTCTGGTTGTTTCTCTCGGCGTGTATGCTTTTTAGGTTGTGTTTGGGGGTTTAGGTGGTAGTGGGTCTTGGTTGAGTTGGTAGTACTTTGAAGAATGGAAGTTGAAAGAGTTGTCAATGATGTAGAGAGAGAGAGAGGAATTCGGAGAGCTGGTAAGGGAGACGACGAGAGTGAGATAGGTGCGACAGCAGTGGAAGTGGCCGGGTAGTCTAGCCTGGACGTGGATACCTGGTAGTAGTAGTAGTAGAGTGCTGTTCTATAGCTCGCGAGGCCAATGGTTGCATAGCAGACCAAGTCTTTGATGTCTCGACACACTGGTCTATACTCAGCTCCATGTATTCGAGCCTCGGATCGTGCACCGCAATATCTTTGCTAACATGTTGCTATTGAGATGACTGCGTATAGTGGGGGTGTTGTCAATGATGCAATTGTTGACGATGATCTCATTGGCGTACGTGTAAATGGTAGATCACATCTTCTTACTAATCGCTGACAAACGAAAGACTGATGAACTCCGAACCAAGAACGCCAACCGGAGCACCGACCCTCACGTCCCCCGAAGATATGTGAGAAATTAATTGTACATGCTTAGCGAGAATGGCATGAGCTCTGGGAAAGCTTAGCAAAGCATCGAGAACCGTGCGAGCACCGCAAATGACAAGAAAACAAGTGCCACTAAAATTGATTACTGGCCGACTTTTGGATGCTAGAAGTAAAAGGCAACAAAACAAAAAAGATGAAGATTATTCCTGGTGTTACTGCTCTTGCAGGATATGCTTGCTCCCTTCTCCTGAACTCCTTTCCTTCCCGACCTGCTGGTATCCCAGGCGCAGTCGTGGCTTATGGTTGTTTTTTCATTCTGGCTCCCAATTCCGCCAGCATGCCCAAAACAAATGGATTATGTACTCGGACCAATCTGACTTGGTCTGAGTGATAAGTTTGGTCATAAAGACCGTACCCCGGTCGTCAATCGTCCAGAATGCAATGGTAAATGGTGTTGATGTTGCTACTGGTGCCGGTTCAATCGTCGTGGATGGCTGCAAAAGCCCTGATCGTCTCGAGAGCTGACAAGGTTTGGACAATGTCAACGACTGATCCAAAAAGTCCAACGAGCACGGCTATGCACTTCAAGCCAGATCTGAACCAGCGACAGACACAATATCATAAATGTTCTGCAGAAGTGATATCTAGTGGGTCAGATGTTGTGGTAATCGACAATGGGATCTCGAGTATCCAGAGCGAATCGCTGTGTCCTCCAAGTCGCCACACTACTCGGCGCAGTCCGTAACTCTTCGGGGATAGTGAATAGCACCGCGGTGTCTTGGTCTTGTGGGACAGCAACGGGTTGCGTCGTTCGGCCTTGGCAACTTTGTCAATCTTCGCATCATCGGACGCCGATGGGAGGGCGCGGGCCAAGGCTGCTACTAGAACTGTGGGCGGAGGGGTCGGAGTCGAGAGGCACAGAGTGGCTGCTTTCACCACTCTTCGCGCTAGCGCTCGCAGAACCGGTCAGACTGCGTACTTGAGGGCCACTTTTGGGCGGATAAAGGTGGCTCACCCCGACTTGCTGTTCAACGTGCTGCGGCGCAACCGCGTTTCCATGTCCTGGTGGGTGACGCGGAATTGGCTGACGCATGCCGGGCGGCGATGGTCGGCCGTTCTGCGGCATCATGCCAGGCGGCGGTGGGCCCATACCATTCGGCGGGTAACCGCCAGGAGGAGATGGGCGATTGGGTCCTGGGCCTCGTCCGTTCGTCTGAAGAGGATTGCCTGGAGAGTGGCTACCACGGCGGCTCATCGGAGGACCGGGAGCACCAGGCATGCCACCTCGTGAGAGTTCATTCAGTCTTTCGGCGGTGAGCGAGTTTGTCCTTGATTCGACGCCCATGTTGTGGCGGTCGACGTTGCCGTACCTGTCCGAGGAGTACCCCATCAGAGGGTTGCTCATCAGCTCTTCCCGCAAGTTGGGCATATCACCCATGATCTGGTTGCTTATACGGTTTTTCGCACCAGGTCGCTTGAAAGGGCCACGGCTCTGGCGCATGCCGGGTGGACCACCGCCCGACATTTCTGGGTTGTTGCGAAGTTGACTGGCGCTCGGTGCCTTTCTTGTTCGCCTCGAAGTCACGCTCATCATGTCAACCTGGTCTGGGTCAACGGGCGGTCCTCCATGGGCCATCATATTCGGATCGAAGAAATCTTCGCCGTCTTCATCGTCGTCATCCCATCCAGCGTGCGAAGCCGGCGGCGGAGGCATTCTGGGACCGGGACCGGGACCTCTGCGGCGCATATTGAATTCTTGTTCTCTCAGAGCAATCTCTTTCTGTCGGAGAGCGAGCTCTCTTTCCCGTAAGGCGATGTCGGGACCACCTGGCATGTCGTAACCACCGTCTGCCATCTGGGCAACCTGACCTTCTGGCAGATTGTCGTAGAGCATGAGATGACTGAATTCACCCAAGTCGTTTTCTTCTAAGGAGGGTCTGCGCTGCATTTGTTGCGGGGGTCCTCGTGGGCCGTATCCATTGCCGTTCATTCGTGGCGGGTAACCACCCATAGATGGCCCTCGACGGCCAGGCGGTGGTGGGCCGCCCTGCGCGGAGGGAGCTCTACTACCAGGAGCCGGACGCATGCCGTTCCGAGGCGCACCTGGCATTGGACCAGGGTAGCCTCTAGGAGGTGGAGCGCCGGGCCCTGCCGACATACGAGGCGGCGGTGCTTGAGGATTGGGAGAAGTGGAGGTTTGTGGTCGGTTCTGGTTTGTGATGTTGGCGTTGTGTAGCATCGAGTAAAGAGTCTCAATTCGGGGAACGGGGACTCCAGCTTCTTGTGCGAGTTTGATGGGCGAACCGAGATAAGTCTCGACCTCCATGGGCCTCCGGGCGGCGTAGTCTTGATACATGGTGCTGTGCGTTTCTGTAGGCGCGGTCATTTGCTCAATCGTTGCTTCGCGGAATCCAGGCTTGAAATTGCAGCCTTGGGCGGTAGCGAGGTTCAGAAGTTCGTCGATTACTCCCGTGACCATCGAACGGACGCCGACTTTCTCCAGAAGCTCATTATGAGACGGCGTCTCAAAGATTACACTGGCTGGGTGAAAGGCGATCGGTCTGTATTGAGAGGTTAGCCAGTTTGATCGAGTCTTGCTTTGTCAGGCTACACATACCCAATCATGCGCTCAAATTGCTGCTGACGAATATTAGGCGATACTTCGCAATCCACCATTCCAGACTTGAGCGTCATCGCTAAGGCTTCGGCCATGTCTTGTTGTATCGATGATGGGATAGAAGAATTTTTGTTTGCAGCGCCAACCCAGAGTTCCGTGGGACCCGAATGGTCAAACTCGCTTGCTCCAGTCTGTGTAATTTCCGCTCCTGATACCAATGAAAGAACGACGTTTGTTGGGAAGCGTTGCTCGAGATACGACTCGACGCCGAGGGTGTGTGTTGTGTTGATAAGGATGCATGTGTGCTGTGGTGCGACGACAGACTCGATGACAGAGGCAAGGTCGTAGACATCGGGAAGCGCCTTGACGCATAGCACGACGTAATCGAAGGAGGCGCGGTTGAGGGAGGCTGCTTCTTCGGGCGTTCGAACGACTGTTATGTCGGGCTTCGTCAGCAATGCGTTTTCGGGTGGGCTGGTCAGGGGGGGAACATACCATGTCTAGGCTTGAAGCGCTCGTTTCCGAATGTGCTCGACCTGAGAGGGTTGTCAGCGGCGATGGTAGGAAAGACGTGGTTTGCGGTGGCTTACTTGAACGAAATGCCATACTGCGACACGGCCTCGAAGCCACTCTTCCAAACGAGGGTTACATCGCAGGCGTTGGTTGCGGAAAGGCGCCAGGAGAGGAAGGCGGAGACAGCATTGCCGCCGACTGCGCAGACGGTTTGTGTCAGCTGATCGTCACGCATGGCTGGTTATGAGATGGACAAAGAGGCATGAGTAGGAGGCAGCAGCGTGAAGGGCCTCATGGCACCGGACGAAGCTTCGGGCTCGCGCAGGTGTGGGATATTTGGACGGGCTAGAAAAGTGGAGATGCGACGCATGGAGCGTGGCGGACGCCGAAGCAAAGGGCAGAGGGCAAAGGGTGCCCAGGGATGCTGCGGCGTGATGGCGCTGATGGGTAGGCAATAGCGCGACGGGCAGGAGCGGTTAGTACTGACCTGAGAGAATGCGTAGCCGGGGCGTTGACGGCGCCATTATTATTATTGCTGCTGCGACTGTGACGATGTATTCGCTTGTTACGCGACCTTTTGCTGACTGAGGCGCGGGAGAGGGAGGTTGAGGTGGGTCGTCGGGTGGATGTCAGAGAGTCGTGGACTGCTGCTACTACGACGCGGCTGCGGCTCGGTGTGCCAGTGCCAGTCTGGAGGCAGTTCAGTAGTCTAGGAGCGGGAATCGCAGACGATACTAACTGCGGCTATTGCAGAGTATCGCGTGTGCCAGCTGCGGGATGGTCGTTGCAGAGGATATTGCAGGATGCAAGCGGCCGCGTCACGCTATCCGACAGAGTTGCTGACTTGGTTGTTGCTGCTGTTGCTGCTTTCCTGGCAGGCTTTCAGAGTTTCCGACTTGGTGTCTGTCTGACTGTGTGTCCGTCCGTCCTGCCTGTTTGTCTGTCGTCCAAGAGTGGAGGTACAGCGCCGCGGAGGGGTTGGTGGGCTTGGTGGACGGGAGGTTGGTGAATGGCGACAACGGGGCGGAAACGAGCGTGTGGGATGCGAACAATACCCGGGGACTGGGAGCACAGCAGGGCGGTGATGGAGATGATGACAGCGACAACTCAACGATGACAAGGACAATGACAATGAGAACGAGGGCGGGCGGAGTAGTGAGGGCTGTCGGGGCAGCTAGGTACAGTGGAGGAGGAGATGGTCGCGGTATGTTTTGCGTCGTACGCTTATCCTATGAGCTTCGCATGCAAAAAGCCCAAGGCAAGGCAGGGACAAGCAGCAGCAGCCGCTTCTTCGCGTAGTCCGAGGGGAAGGCAGACACCAAGCACCGACAAACATCACCGATCGCTGCCATTGGCCCCTTCTATTGTTCTATTATGGACTGCCGGTAAGTGCGCCCTTCTGCCTGCATGATTGAACTGCACGGCACGGCTCATCAGACGCTGCTGCTGCTGCTGTTGTTGTTGTCGCTGCTGGAGGTGTAGGTCCTTCTCATCGGACGTTTCCTACCAGATAAACACGCCATGGCACATGCTTCAATCCGTCCCGACCGACATCCCGAGCACGCATCGCCGCTGAGCATGCCCGTGCTACAATCTAACGTGGCAGGGCGTGGAAAGATACGGCCGCATGTCTGTCAACCTTGGGCCGGCCGCCATGCCACAACACATAGGTACATGTAGTGTTCAACTACCGCAGCTGCAGCATGCCTACCTACCTACCTGCCTGCTTACCGGCCGAATAGAGTGTTGAATCTTGACGCATAAGGGTGCTGCTGCTATCCGTTAAGCTTACAACAGTACCTACAGTACAACATTCAACGATAACGCCGATCTTGAGTTGGGTCCATGAAGCACATGAGATTGTGCAATCAACAATGTATCCCAATGCTTCCATGGATACGATGTACTGATGTTGTGCTTGTTGGCAGTATAGCTCCTTAGCCATAGCCGTATGGATGAGCATGTCACTCCCTTTAAGCATCAACGCTTAGCTCAACGGTTGAATGGGATCAACGGGCGCTGGCGCCTCACTATTCTTTACTTACCTATTACTACGGCCTCTTCTACTCCACACCAGATCACCAATCCACCGGCTCTTCCCACTCCCGAACACCGACGCGTTGTCGCAAACATGTCAAGCCTCGCCCTCTCTGCATTATTATTACCAGGTGGCTGCCAGGCCTGTCTTGCACTGTCCTGATCGGCGCCGCTGCTCCCACGCCGCCAAAGCATGGGACGCAACGGTGATTCACCACGCGCATCCATAGATCATTCTTATTCTTATCATCATCATTGTTGTATCACACACCGCCCGTGCTGCTTGGTGTTCTCGGACCTCGAATGGTGCAGCTCACCAGCCTTTCCCACCGAATTCCTGCCAGTCTAACAATCCAACGCTACACTTCCACGTCGAAGCACCAGTCCCTTTAGCCAGCGGTCGCGCCAACAGAAGAAAGAGAAAAAAAATTAAGTTCGCGTTTCGTACTTCAGACCAACGGCAGTCCAGACACGATAGTCCATCCATTTAAGGTTTCCCGCTAAATCACGCATAGGCGGTTTGGCCGCCAGATACCGGTCTGCATAAGAGAAAAAAAACTGCATACAGGCAACTTCCGTCTGATTGCAAATTGCCATGAAATAATCCTTCCATCTCGTTTTCGCATGGAAAATCACCCTCACGGATATAGGGGAGGCAAAAGCCGCTTCGGGGAACCCAGCCCCTGAAAACATGCGCTGTCTTGGTGTCTGCAATAACGATCCCAGCAAAGCCCTGCGCCGGTCGTACTACTGATCGCAGCGCAGAAATCCTGCTGCCTTCGCGCACTGACGACGATGTACTTTGATGATGTCTCGATTCGCAACATCCCCTTCCAGCTCCCTATCAGTCGATGCCTCCGGATCGTTTCGTCGTTTCGAAAAACAGGCTGCTGCTAAGATCAGGGACTCTCTCCATGCGACCCTTATCAACGAAGAACACCGTGCTTCATCTTCTTATCATCAGGTCTTTGCTTGCGATATCACACTTTGCACGTTGCATGCATACACGGCTACACGGTACATGCACACGGTGTGCCCGCCCGACTTTATTCCAAACTCCCATGTCCCTTTGAGTCACTACACGTATCGACGCATCCATCACCGCCAACAACCTGCAAGTCCGATCACGACATCACATCCACCTCGGCTGGCATGTACCTCACCAGTTCCAGTTCCACGATGGATGAACATTACGCAGGGCAGGGCAACACCAAACCGCCCACGATGCGGATGCGATGCGGAGATCAACCACGGCGCGAAGATCATGCAACTTTTTCGACAAGGATGCGAGGGTTTTATTTTAGATCTCTTTGCATTCTACCCTGCACCCTGCTACGCGCGCGAGGAGGAGCAGGCCTTCCTTCGGCGGTGCCGCTAATGTAAGGTCCCACCCACACCCTTTGTTTCTCATCATTATCACATGTAGGAACTGGACATCGAATAATGCGAGGCGTTCGCGATAGTCGGCGAGGCTTCTTTTGCTATCATATCCACCTGCATCTTGTCTGTCTAATGCACATACATATAATCAGTGGCCGTGTATTCGTCTGACTTGTCTGTGCTCAAGTCGTTCGAGGCTCTGAATCTCAAAGGCTTACCTCATGTTTTCGGAACCCTACTCACTCCTGCTTCTTCCCACTCTTTCATTCATAACTCCCAATCCATCCATCGCGAATCCGACGAACAGGCTGTGACAGACAGTCGCCTCCTTACGCAGAGAAACCCAATAACTCCCACGCTAAGCACAAGACGTGGAGATTTGATGTCTTCCTGCGACCGGCCGTCGCTCCTTTTTGCGTAGACATCACGGCACGGCACGGCACTTGCATCTACCGCCGAGGCTTTTGTGTTTCGTCGCTTTTGTCTACAGACTGACGAAACAGCGCCCTGGATCTTCTCGAAGCGCTTGCCGCCTCGTATAATAATGTGAACAACTACCGGTCGATCTCGGGGAATAGGAGAGGGATCTATATCGGATCAGCCCCGTTGGGGATTTATGGCCAGGTACATGTTTCTCGTTCGCCTTGTCTATATATCTATTCGTGTGTGCAAAATGAATACTGTATGTGGCTGGCCTTGGTCGTGGATAATCGTTTATTGATTAGTTGCTTCGCAGAAAGTGTCTCGCGTTGATGTGTGGATGTTTTCATTTGGCTGGATCGGATTGTTTGGCAAGTCCTCATTGTCGGTTTGGCAACCGAGTTTGGGGCTTGGATTGCTCATGGATGTGTTTGGATGTTTACATTCTTGCTAGGTCCTGATCTCTTCTGGTCGACAAGATTGAACTTCGACCTGTTACTTTGTGACTTTGTTCCGAGTCAGAGGTTGGTAGCTCGGGCACACGCCTGTCGTTTACCGATTCCACGATCACGACGATGTCGAAAGTGAATGCGAGATTGTGTAGCACGATGATTTGCTGCTTTGTGAGCAAACGGCCAAAGCTATATATATGAATTTTGAGCGCCAAGTATCAGCTCATCCCGCGTGGCACAATTGGCTAGCGCGTGAGACTTTTACGATCTATCGTGATCTCAAGGTTGAGAGTTCGAGCCTCTCCGTGGGAGCTATCTTTTTTTGCCATTTTCCCGGCCTACATCTTCCTTCATGTGATCCGACTGCACATCTCTGTCTGTTGAGTACCCACAGTGGTATGTAGTTCCGGAGTTTTTGAGCTGGCGTTCGTCGGGTCGTCACTTTATATCAAGTCCCCAGCACTTGGCGACGGAACATGAATCCCACACATGGTTACTGCTCGCTTTCTCATCAAGTCTGAGTAAAAGCATATACATAAATGTATGGACAGGACAGTTGACACATTGAAGTATGTTGTTACATTTTTACATTTTTACATTTTTACAGGATATGTTGTTGAGCGGAAAATCTAACTTTACAGCTCCATCGACGTCGCATCTCCAACTCCCACTGGGACCTCGATGCCATCTTGCAGCATATGATCGAACATATGATCGTAAGATTTGAACTTCTTCAGGCCTTTGGGCAGGCCGACCAAGCCGTGCTTCCACGCTCTGTCCTTGTGGAACGCTTCCTCGGCAACGTCAACGAGAGGTCTGATCGGATGCAGTGACTGCACTTCTCTATGGTCTTGCTCAAATATCTGCAGCCTTTGCTTCTTGACAAGATTCCGCGAAAGTGGAGGGCCGGGTTGTTGGCTCTGTGGACCGCTTAAGGGAGCGTCGTTGCCGGCCGTTGTCTCAACCCCTCGAGCTGTCGACAACACCTTGGCCGCACTTCGCGGGTCGAGGCCGGCTTGCACGCCGATGGCGAACTTTGCTGCCCAGGCGTTCCACATTCGTGCCCGGTCACTCTCGTCCGTCCGCTCCGTCAAGGCATGCGGACTTACACCGAAGTTAATGCTTTGGCGCATGTTCTTGCGGATTTTGTGTTTGATGTGGCCGGCGCAGCAAGAGTATCGCCAGAAGACGCGTAAACAATTGAAGTACTTCCTTCCCCAGGCGAGCGAGGATAACAGCTGGAAGCTGATGTTGTTCAATGGGATGGAAAGGTCGTGGACGCGCGGTAGAGTCGCGTACCGATCGGCGTTGTTCCCGGCGAGAGGTGTGGAGTTTGCGCTGAGATCGTGGAACTTCCTCAAAATGGCCACGGCCATTTCCATGCTGCCATCCTTCTCAGCGGCGCCGAGGAAAGTGTTGATGGTGATGACATCCGGGCGACCGCCTCGAATCACAAGTTCGTCGACAACTTCGAATGCCGTCGATGTGTTGCCAGTCTTCAGCAGATGATGACACATTTTGTTCGCTGAGAAGCACGTAAGCCACCTGACGCCAGGCATGTCATCGCTGATGTTCTTGACAAAATCCTTGAACGAAGATCCGGGGTAGGAGTCGATGAAGCTTGCGAGCAATGCAACAGAGTAATTCTCAAGGCTCTCAATTCTCGTCGATATATCAGCGTCAACGGCTTTCGTTTGCATATTGGAACGAACTTTGTCGACGTCGTCGGGGAAACGCTTCATCATCAGTGTGAGGAAATGGATCCAGGTGCCTGCGTTTGGGGCAAACCCTCGCGCTCGCATTGCATACAGCAAATAGTGGAAGGCATGGGTGTTCTCGGCTTGTGCTGCAGCTGCCAGTAGGTTGTTGAAGACGTCGACGTCGATCACCAACTTCTTGTCTTTCAGAGCATTCATGATTTCGCGAATGGCGGGAAACTGCATATGGCGCGCGAGAAATTGCAAGGCTTTGCCAGCAGCCGAAGGAGTCACCAAGTGAGCATTCTCCGGATTTGTCAAAAGCGACACCAGCTCAGTACGTACGGCGGTTTGTGCTTGGTTCAGGTTCTTAAAACGCTTGAGCCAGACTTGTCGAGGTATCGACGCCGTGAGGTCCTCGATATGAGCCGTTAAAGACACAGCGGATGTGAGAGCCGTATGTTGTTGTGTACCGGAAGCCGGATCGCTCGGAGTCTTCTTTGCTGTGCGCTGAACGTCGAAGGTTGCGGAACCTTGTGACCAAACCGCTCTGGTCGGTGTCTCGGTCACTGTGTCGACAATATTCTCTAGTTGTCCCAGCTCAGTCTCGTCTAGAAGATCGTATAGCGACTCATCGATGTCTTCCTCAGTTTTGTCATTGTCTTCCTTCACAGCTTTGCCATGACGGTCCGAGATCTCCGAACGCAGATGATAATCTGCAAGAGACTTCAATGCGTCAATGTCATCTCCGCTCACAGCACCTAAAAGGTCTGACTCCTGCAGAAACTTTTTCGCCGCTGCATTCTGGGCAGTTGTACCCAGGAGTGTGAGAGACGAGAACAGTCCTGTGTCTTTTCCAGGAACAACTTGTACATGGCTCCCTGTTCGCTGCATGACCTCAAGAATTGACTCGCCCGGGTCGCGAAGCCACCTTGCAAATATGCCATCTGGTAGTCGTATTGTCTCCATACGCTTTTTGTAGTATTTTGATCCATCCGGGCTGTCCTGTTCAAGGAGTCGAAGGGTTAGACGCCATGCCTTTTCTTCCGAGAACTCGTGACGCTCTCCCAGCAACTTGTGGCGACGCGCTTGCTTTTTCATACGCTCGTTGTCCTGCGCCCTGTTTGCAAGAAAGTACCGCTCGCGGAAAGCTGGTTTGTCCTTGACTGCGGCTTCGGTGTTGACTGGTGACGTGTCTGCTTCGCGTATCTTCCGTACGAGCAGATGTGGCGGCGTTTGGGCCTTAACCCTCCGAACAACCAGTACTCCGTCGCCCTCTTCACTCTTCTTTCCATGGCTCTCGCTTGGAGCTTGGTTCGAGGTAGGTTGAAGAGTTCGTGCCTCGGCTGTTTTCTGGTGTTGTGCATTCAGACATCGGGGAGAGGAGCCATATCGCCGGCTATGTTGAGATCCATGGTGACATTTCGTTGGGCGACCAAGCACCTGCGAGGTAGTGCAAGTATTTTGTCGAGGTGTTGATACTGAAGAATATCGATTGGTATGCGATGAGGGCGTTGCATGAGATCCGATAGATCGCAAGATGCGTCTTAAAGACGTGGCATTGGCGGACATGTACGAAAGGTCTCTGCAAGGGTGTGCGAGACGGTGGGTTAGGATGCTCTTGGATAACTATACAGGTAATTATTGCAGCAGGAGAGCCGTAGACTTTCGGACCTGGTTTGAGCTTCTCGGAGGTCTTCGTCTTGAAACGGAAGTCTGTGCCGCGTTATCTGATCGTGGCTCAACTCCAATCCGATGATGAGAAGCCGCTTTGTGGCTGAAACCTTTTGCGTCAGAGTGGTGGCTGGACGCGTGCGAATGTCAAGCGCGACCATACGCGCTTTCTAACGCGCGCTCGTTTACGTCCCGTTTTCTCCTCACCACATCGACACCTTTGTACCATTCTTGCACATTAAATCTAGTGATACTCGCTTATTATCACTGCAATTGCCCCATAACACCAACAGAAAACCCAATCGCCGATCACGTCCTCAGGATACACGAAACCCCAAGCATGGCGGTCGAACGCTCTTCGCCGCCGCCAGCGGACGACGATGCCATTGACCTAGGCGACGACTACCTCAGCCCGCGGTCCAAGGTGGCCAAGATGCTCGCAGACATCGACAACGCCCCTACACCTTCACCAACGCGTAAAAACCTCATAGTCGACGATCGTCCAACTGTGTCACGCCCGTTCATGGACGACAGCGAAGACGAGGCCGAGCCGGCTGCAAGCAAGGCACCACACGGATCAAACGAAACCACCCGAACTTCTGCACAATTAAGCGGCGAGGATGATGATGAAGAGGAGGGAATCATCAGAAGACCTCAAGGTCGCGCCGCTAGGAGAATGCTGGACTTGGGAGCACCAAACACGGCTTCCCAAAACGACAGCGACGATGATCTTTATTCTGCCACTTCGCTGAAACCGACCAGCGAGAGACGCAGACGCGAGGCCTTCGAGCGAGCAGCTTCTGGATCGCCCTCTGCTTCGTCCCACAAAAAGGGCACCGGCCTCTTCGTCAGTCCAGCGAAATCAACGCTCAACAAAAGCGATGGAGAAGACGACTTGCCTGGGCCGAACAGACTAGCAGAGCTCGTAGCTCAAAAGCGAGCAGAACGTCTAGCTCGCGAAAGTGAACAGCAGAAGGTTAAGAAGTCTCGCAAAAGCAATGGCAACAACGGATCTGAGCACGCATCGTCCGATCTCCCTGAAGAAGCTTTCGAAGGCTCACAAGAAGCTCCAGCAGATCCAAATGTTGAGCGCATACTGTCTGACGCCGCAAGACCAACCCGTAAGGCGAGCAAGAAAGCCATGCTTGAGATGGAGAGGGAAACACAAAGACTGGCTCGCCAACAGGCACTGGCCCATCAGATCAAGGTCAAGAAAAAGTTCAGCACGACCGACCTCTTCGCACGCTTCAACTTTCGCCAACCTAACCAACAGTCAAACCAGAACGAGAAGAACTCATCGTCCATGCCTAGCAGCGACGGCATCGAAGCATCGCCTTCGGCAGCTCGACCTAAAGAACCTTTCTCCACACCTCCATCCAGTCCACCGACACCTCTCGACAAACAAAGACTGCTGGTTGAGAGAGGTGCTCTGACAAAGATGACATCAATTCCGGAAGATACCCTCGCGAAGATGAACCTACTTCGAGAAGACACACTCACCAGTTTTGTCGCTGACGAAGAGGAAGAGGAACTTCCTGAGATGGAAGGCATCATTATGTCTTCTCTGCCTCAGGAAGAGAACGCAAAGTCAGCCGCACAGGTTTCGACTCAGGAGCCAGACTCTAAGATTGCTCGCTGGAGTAAGAAGTCGGCGCCTCAGACATATCGAGATGAGGGAAGCGATGATGATCTCGAGGTCCTTGAGCCATTGCCCAAGCACCTGCAAGTTTTCGATCGTATCAAACCGTCCAAGAGGCAGGAAGCTCACTCCAACGCCATTCACACCCTGCGACACCTGTCTCACCTCGGTCAGGTTGATGCGAAGCCGAACAGACCTACCAATGCTAAGCCATCAATCCATCCGCAAGTCTTGGAGGCACAGTTACGCAAAAAGGCTCGGGAGCAGGCGTTTGCGGCTCAGCAGGAGCGTATTGCTGAGCTTAAAGCTAAGGGTATCACTATCCAGACCACTGAGGAGAAAGAGAAAGAAGCCGAGGAGTTCGAGAACCTCTTAGAAAAGGCCCGCTTAGACGCTCAAGACCTCAGAAAGGCAGAGAAAGCTGCCCGCCGGGAAGCCAATGGCGAAGGCACGGTGGAGGTGAGCGACGACGAGACGGAGGATGAAGACTACTACGACCGCAGCGATGCTGAAGACGAGGAAGAAGTTGCGGACGCTGGAAAGAACGACTTGATCGACGACAATGCGGATGAGAGCGAAACCAATGAAGACGCAGAGGATGTTGCAGCAGAAGAGGACGACGATCTTGTTGAAAGCGAGGCGGAGGTCGAAGCCGCCGAAGATCCCAGCGCTGAGGCTCAAGATAACAACGACGTCCCGACAATCACTCGCAAATCTCGCAAATCACATGTCATTGAAGACGATGACGATGACGATGTCGACGAGGATCACGATGGTCTTGAAATAGACGGCCAGGCCTCTTCTGATGTTATCCCAGGAACGGCTAATGTTGCAGACGAAGATGAAGATCCGTTCGCCGCATTCGGATTTGGTGCCGCCAAATCTGACGACAACGCCATGTCTGCAACCCAAGCCTTCAACGCGACTATGCAAGCTCCTTCACAAGACACGCAAGAAGACAGCTACGACATACTGAAGCACATCCCGCCTCCCAGCAGCTTCGTTGAACCGCCAACCATTCCAGTCATGGCTTCACAAGATCTGGATGACAGCCAAACGCAATTGGCCGCTGGCCCATCCCTTGGCGAGAGCCAAGATATCGAGCTGAACTGGGAGACCCAGCCTCCGGAGACCCCAGGCCGTGGTCTTATACGTAAAGAGAGTGATCTCTCAGAAACGCCTGGCTGGGAGCCCACGCAAGATCCCGGGCTTCCGTCTCCATGGACAGGTGGGCGTCGCGGGCAGCTGGAGAGAGCACCGACTCTCACTTCAGCTCCCGAGAACGACCACGAGACACAGTCGACTGTCCAGCTCCGTATCAGTGAGAGCCCTGCCCCGGATGTGGTTTCTAAACGCGGCCGTCTGCAGCAACGTAAAAAATTATCGCCAGACGATAGCGAGGATGAGGCGGAACCGGAGATCCCCGCTCAAAAGAAGGATGCGTTCAAGGAGATGAAGCGCCAACGCTTGGAAGATCTGAATGCCAACGACCGTACTGAAGCCAAAGCGGAGATGAAGCGGATGATGGATGACCAGGCTGAGGAGTCCGAGGATGAGTACGCCGGACTTGGTGGCGACGATACCGAGATGATCGCACCAGAGACGGCAGAAGACCAGGCAATGATCGATTCGTCGTACATTGACGTGGACGAACGCGCCATCGCTGCCCATCACGCTGCACGCCAGCGTGTTGCTGAGGAGGAAGCAACAAAGAAACTGTACAAAGATATCACGACTGGTGGCCTGAGACGGAGACAGCGCGAGGCCTGGGATCTCGATGAGGATGAGGACGACTACATTGCCCGCAGGCGACAGATGCGTCTACGTGAGGAGACCCGCAAACGCCAGCTGCTCCTTCAGGACGAGAATGTCAAGGATTGGGCTGAGAAGGGAAAGCATACTAAGGGTAAAGATGCTTTCCTCAAGGCCATCGCTGACGACGATGAGAGAGAGGCTGAGGATGCCATCGATCTTGATGAGGAGGAGGCCGCAGAAGAATACACGCAGCAGTCGCAGCCAGAGGTTGACGGTGTGCCGTTGCAAGAGATCGGTGGCAACAAGAGACCTGCCGAAGAGGATGCCACTGCATCTCAAGAGAGGCCCCCAGCCAAACATCGCCGGACTAGGGAAGTCGACGCTGCCTTTTCTCGTCCGACCTCCATCGGCCAGGTTCGTGAGAGCCTCAGCTTCCTCCTTGATGAACCGGATCAGATTCTTGTCGGTCCTTCGGCACTGGATGATGACTCGGATCTTGAGATCGAAGACGAGCCTACAATGTCAGGAGCAAACCAAGACGAAGACGACGGTGACGAGGTCGCCGCAGAAGAAGCTCGTGAAAACGACGGCGGATTCGCGCCCAACCCCAAGTCCCTGGAAGACAAAGCGATGATGCCGCCGCCTCGTCTTCCTGGACATCTCCGCCGTACCGCCGCCAAGCCAGCTGTAGTTGACCGCCTCAGCTTGAAGCGAGGCAGCAGCAGCTCGACTTCCACTGACAGCCGTTCAGCTTGGTCCTCAACCGGCTCCACCGCAAGCTCCAAGGCCCAATCTCTACTCCGCCGCGCCACGAGCAGTCTCTCCACTTCTGGCGCTAACGACCGCGGTGTCAGTACCGGCGGCGGCAACGATCGTGGTGTAACCATCGGCGGCGGTGCGAGAGTTGGCGGCAATAAGAAGAGCTCGCTTGCGTACCAGGCGAGAGCGGAGGAGAGGCGCACAATCGTTGAGGCGAGTGCAAGGAGAAGGGCGGAGAACACTGCGAAGATCGCAGAGCTCAGGAGAGCGAACAGTAGCTCGATGGCAAGGATTGGATTCGCAGGTAACGGCTTTGAGTGATCAGGTGAATTTCGGCGGTTTCTTTTCTGGGAACCATCATTGGTGTCATGGGACAATTGTTGGGGTGATGGATGATGAAGGATTTGGTTCTGGCGCGCACGTAACGTATACCTAGGTACTATGTAGCATTCTTTACAATGCATCTCAAAAAGAATGCTCGCAGCAGAGACTCGGATGCTACTCTCTCGTTTGAAAGCAAGCTCTAGTTTTTCACCTACTACGCTTCGAATATATATTAGTATCTTATGAAATAGATATAGGAATTATCCTTAGGATATAGGCTATATTTCTATCTACTTTTTACTATAATTGACCTACTAATAAGTGCGCTATCTATAGAAACGCTAGATTTTATAATTTTGTAATTTTAGATATAAAATGTTATATGATATATCTTTAGAAAAATAGTATCCTAGAATATACACTTAATACGAGTAATACCTAGGTGATTTTCAGATTAGAATATAGCTTAGGAGCGATAGTATCTAGCTATCTATATATCATATTATAAAGATGTTTATTCGTTATATAAATAGTTAAGATCTTTGCATTATATGATCTTAGCTGACATAGTGGGAGAATCCCCGCTGCGAGCATTCTTTTTGGGAGGCATTGTAAAATTGAACAGCGTTCCATCCAAGGCTTGGTCCAAGAACGACTCCAACTTCGACCATGCCACGAGTTTCGCTAGAGATCCTCTCCGCTGTGTTACCTAGTTGTTGCATCACTTGCTCCTGCATCAACCCCGCTTCTATTGACCAGGTACATTTGCGTTTGCATGAGTGGGACCTCACCTCACGAGTGAAGATCATACAATTGAACTCCACGGCTGATGGACAGGTGAGAACGATACAGTAGCTGTCCGACCTGGCAAGAACACCTCTGCTGCTCAAATGTCTTCGACGAAACAACAAGACCGTGTGAATTGTCGGCACAACGGTATCCAGACCATCACCATCCCGGACGAAGTTCGCAGCAACGGCACACCATCACCCGAATTAATGGCAGAGGCTCTGACATTCCTCCACCGCGACGGCATCATCATCCTAGCCAACGCCATCGACCCAGCCCACCTCGACAACCTCCAAGCCGTCCTCGGCCCTGAAGCAGAGAACGTCGCTCAAGACCCAAACCATCACTTCAACTTCGGCAAAGAGACTCGGAACATGGACCAAGCACCACCCTTGGACCCCCAACTCATGTACAAGGACGTCTGGGCCAACCCCGCCGCCGTAGCAATTCTGAAGAACGTCCTCGGTCCGCATCTGGTCTGCCACTATGCCAACGGGAACACAGCCCTGCAGGCTACGGGTAGGCAGCCGGTTCACAGCGATATAAATACCGCCCACCCTCTGTTTCCCTTCGCCTATGCTATCAACATCCCGCTGTGCGACGTCGCCGCTGAGAACGGCGCGACGGAAATCTGGCCCGGCAGTCACCGCGATAGCAATATCGACCAGCACGGCGTGGACGACGACCGCGCTGGCGACTCCCACCTAACCATCAAGCCGTCCCTCCTCGCTTCTCGCCGACTCACTTCCCCTCCAGTCCAGACCCACACCACTAAAGGCAGCCTCATCATCCGCGACCTTAGGCTCTGGCACGCCGGCATGCCGAATCGCACTCCTAGGCCTAGGATCATGCTTGCTTTTGTCATTCAGCCCAAGTGGTTCCAGGGGCCTTCGAAGGTCTTGCTGCCGGTTAAGGCTAGGGGGTTAGTGGAGGGATGGCGCAGGGAGACGGGGTTGGAATACAAAGCGGAGTGGGTTGAGGGGGAGGTGGATCACAGGAGCGTTAGTTCGGAAGGGGTGGATTTTGGGAGCGGGAATTGGGCTATGAGGGGGTTGGAGGGGTGTATGCCTTGGGTGTGAGGGTAGGTGTCACGCATTGATCGTGGGAATGGGTTTGGTGGTAAGGATGTAATTCTCAATGGTCAGCGAATTGTTCGTTATGCAATTATATCTACTCTCACTGGCAGGTGTGGTCCAACAATCAACCACTCACTGCGGTCTCTCGTACCCATCCACGTCGCAGCTGTTAGACAGCTCCTTGTACTTCGGATAGTTCTCCCCGTAAGTCTTGATCTTGTCCATGATCCCCGAGTAGGCATCGCTTCCAATCACCAACCTCAACGGCGGATCCTCCATCTTCGCCACCTGCCACATCGCATCAGCCCCCTTGATCGGATCCCCAGCCTGAGTCCCGTGCCTTTTGCCCATCTGCGTCTTCGCATCGATATGATCGTAAGCAGAATTCTTGCTAGCAGCGAAATCCATCGACCGCCCCGCCCAATCAGTCCTGAATCCGCCCGGCTCAATACAAGTCAGCTTGATATTCCACTCCGGCTTCAACTCCAGCGCCAGCGCCTCGGTGAAGCCCTCAACCGCCCATTTACTCGCGCAGTAAATGCTGAAAGTCGGCACGCCGCGCTGCCCGCCGATCGAAGTGATTTGCTGGATGCGTCCTCCGGGGGGGGAGTTGACTTCGCGCATTGTCTCGAGCGCTTTGCGCGTGACGTTCAGCAGGCCGAAGTAGTTTACTTCCATCTGCGTGCGGATCTGGGCGTCGCTGAGGGACTCGAATTCGCCCGAGAGGCCGTAGCCGGCGTTGTTGACTACGACGTCGATGCGGGAGAAGTGGGAGAGGGCCTTGTCGAAGGCGGCGTTGATGGAGTCTTGTTTGGTCACGTCACAGTCGAGCGTGAGGAGGTTTTCCTTGGTCGCGCTGGGGAAGGAGAGTTTGGAGGAGTTGCGGGCGGTTGCGACGACTTTGTCGCCTTCTTTGAGACACTTCTCGACGTAATGGTAGCCGAAGCCAGTGCTGGTGCCGGTTATGAAGAAGACTTGGGGGGCCATTTTGGGTTGAGTGTTTTTTTTTGTTTTTTTTTTATTAAGTCGTGAAGGGTGTTGATTAGACGACACTAGGTACTTGGCTCTTGAAGACCTTGGGATCTTATATGTACCTTAGCTTAGTTGTTGATGAGAGGTGGGGTTGATGATGGCTTGCAGTGGAACCATTCAGGTTGTGATGTCACTTCGTTAACTCCGATACAGCCGTCGAGGTCGAACAATGGGAGGGAGCTAGGAGATACGTCGACCAGACCTCACCTATAGCCGGTACGGTATGTCGGTGTAGCCTCGACTCTGCCTTTTACAGATTGAGTTGACTTCCACGATGACGAGGGTACTCAATTGGAGTGATGGATCGTTGGGTCTGTTGCGTCATCATCCAAGGTCAACGAAAGAGTATCCGAGAAGACAAACCTCTGAACAGCAAGGCAAAAATGATATCATGTTGGTGAGTATGTTACTTGTACCAGCATGTCTGTGACGTGTTTTAGCTGCTGATGTTACCGCTTACGACTTCGAGATTGTTGACTTACATGTACCACTTTCCGGAAACTGCTCTCTCACTGGCATCAAGTGTCGTTCGATAGGTGGAAGACGCTGGTAGCAGTCACTCGAGGAAACCAACTGCATACGTTCACGAAGATGTTCCTAGCTGAACTAAGCCTTTGTCTTGAATGCTTCGTCTTTCGAATGACTTGTTGGTTCGCCTGAGGAACAATGCTCTTTGTCTTGCAGAACTCAAAGACCAGTTTCTCCATAAGTAAAACTGATCCTCCGACGCTGATGTTTCTTCTCGAGCCACATTCACACTTCAGGCGGTCTGGTACTGTCCTCTGAACTCAACCTTCGGTCAACACACGCTGACATGTCTTACGGCGACAACACCGCCCCAGCAGTGGGATCCCACATGCTCATCCAGCTCTTGCGATCCCTCGGTTTGCCCATGATCATCATTCCTCTCCTAGCCACGGCTGCCTACTTTGGCTTCCGCTGCTTCCGAGCGCGAAAGCTTGCGATTGCAGATGTCGAGCGGCAGAGTGTTGTGAGCTCGTCGAATGGTAAGGCGCCGGTATCTGATATTGAGGATTCCAGTTTGAGGATGGTTCCGGCTCTTGCTACCGGCGATGTGCAAATACCACGCCCGGTGTACCTAGGCTGAAGTCTTCCCGTGTTGAATCGACAAATGAGAAAACCCATCCCCAGATGAATGCAAAAGCCACTTTGTTTAGTCAGACCCAATAAGATACAAAATCCGGGCTTACCACCATACTGAGCCCGTTCATCGGGTACTGACCTATCTCAGTCCAATCCGCTATCGTCCATTATCCAGAGTACAACAATTATGCCTTCTAATAATCATCTGCGCGATGCGGACATGTTGTAGACCATTTGTTGATGTAGGGTTAGTGTTGGGGTTGAGTACGTCTTTTTCCATCAAGGGGTAGATCCGGCGGCAGATGAACACTTCTATGGATTGCTGATGCATATGACAAAGAGTGATTGCTGTCGGCTGCTTTGCTCAGTGAATCGAGCTTGACATTCGCAACAGAAGTCTGGAAATCCTTGTCTCATCAGTGAAGAGGCAAATGGTAGAAGTGGCACCGGCCTGGCCTGTGCACCTCCGCCTCTTTCTCCCCGCAGCATGTGACGGAGCTAAGCTGCATGAAGCGCCGCCGTGTCGGCTTCAGCTCACAGTTGGTTGCCTACATCTCCTCCTCCTCCCTCTCTCCCTCTCACTCCCCATCCTCATCCTCTCTCCAGCACCACCACTTCACATCAACCTACATCGCCCACCTAATCCTTCTTCCTTTCCCTTACACACACATACCATCTCCCTTTCTCGAGTCTGTCCTCCAACCGCACCGGCCCACGGGAACGGCGCCTTATCACCGACACCGGCCGCTGAGGCGACCAGCTTGAATACGTCACCGCCATCTCGGCGAAACCCTTGTACCACACATACGACGGTCAAAGACCTTCCAACACAACCCATCATGGCGACTCCAGGCCATCACGCCGGCAACACCGCCGGTCCGGATACCCCCATCACCATCAAGATCTCTGTCAACGACAGCCTCAAGAAGCTCAAGCTCCCTCTCAAGGACCTCGGCGCCAACGTGCTTATTGATAAGGTAAGCCCATTTGACCCACGTGACCCATGCTTACATTTATGTGCTACTCACTCGAGCCATCGCTAACAACTTGTCTCCAGCTTCGCCACTGCCTCAACATCAAGCCTGAGCAGCACGCTGTCTTTGAGCGCTTCTCCGACTCCGCAGGCGGCTACATCATCCTCGAACCCACCAACCAGCAGGTCTTCAAGACCCTCATCCGCGCTGCCAAAGCCAAGTCCAAGCTGAGACTCAAGGCCACTGTTACTCCCGACCCTGCCTCCGTCACTCCCGACGCCACCGAAGAGAAGACTGAAGACATGGCTTCCTCTACCCTGGACAACCAAGAGATGACCGCCGAGAAGCCAGTGGAGCCTGTCATCGTCCGCTCACCAGACAACCAGGCGTCGTCTCGCGATTCGACCGCCCTCGATGGCCGTTCCATCGGCAGTGGCATCTTCCAGTTCCGCGAGGCTCGTGCATCACAGCAGACCCTCGTCGAATGTGACGCCCCGACACCACGTCCTTTCAGCTCGGACCGTTCTGAATTCTTCAACAACCTCGCCCGTGCCGGCCACGCCGTTCCTCGTGAGCTCGCCTTCCGCAGCCGCAAGCCTGTTGCCACTCCTGCCGTTTCTGCCCAAGGGCAGTGGTCGGTCTACTGCAACAACTGCGACAATGCCATGTACGATGCGCACTACCACTGCAGCATCTGTGACGGTGGTGACTACGACCTCTGCGAGACCTGCATCTCCGGCGGCCAACTTTGCCCTGGCGAAGGCCACTGGCTGATCAAGCGTTCTATCAAGGACGGCAAGGTCGTCACCAGCACAACCGAGCGTATTGGGCGCAAGGCCGAGTACATCAAGGACGAGGTCTCCCGCGAGATGATGAACTCCCCTGTTGAGCAAGACATCAAGACCGAGATTCCCGGTGCCTTCGCGGAAGAGACGAAGACTCTTGCCGAGGAGGCTCGCATGCCCACTCGCACTTGCAACAACTGCGTGTATGTGCTGCCAGAGCATGAGTTTGTCACTTGCACGACTTGCGATGACTTCGACTTGTGTATCCCTTGCCACACCGCCAACAAGCACGGACACCACCCCGCGCACGGCTTCCAGCCCGCTACCGAGGATACTGTCCTCAGCATGACCGCCAAGGCTGCCCTTGCACCGGGCCGCCATGTTCGCCACAACGCCATCTGCGATGGCTGCGACAAGACAATCTTTGGCATCCGTCACAAGTGTTTGGACTGCCCGGATTGGGACTACTGCAGCTCTTGCGTTGCCCAAGCCTCGCTCAAGCATGCCCGTCACCGCTTCACGGCCATCTACAACCCCATCGCGGAGCCTCAGCCGGTGTTCACTCGCCACACGGGCATCTACTGCGATGGCCCACTCTGCAGGAACCAGGTCGACCAGGCCTACATCACAGGTATCCGCTACAAGTGCGCTGTGTGCCATGACACGGACTTCTGCGCGTCTTGCGAGGCTCTGCCGAGCAACCACCACAATCGCACTCACCCTCTTATCAAGTTCAAGACCGCGGTCAAGAATGTTAGCGTTACTACGATGAATGAGGATGCTCGTGGCCACGTTCGCAACATGGGTGACAAGACTCTCACGTCGGCCGTGCCTTCGCCACCAGCCACAAACACCGCAAGCGAGGTAAAGACCGTTGCTGAGATCAAACCGCAGGCCAAGGAGGAGGAGAAGACCCAGCCTATTCCGGTCGTCAAGCCCGAGCCCAAGGCGCAGCTAGTCCCCAGTACGATCTCGCCCACTTTGCTCAGTGCTGCGTTTGTAAAGGACAGCATTTCAGACGGTACGGTCGTTGGCCCTGGAGCCAGATTCACCCAAATCTGGACCTTGAAGAACGACGGTGCCTACTCGTGGCCTGCTGGCTGCAGCGTTCGCTACGTCGGCGGCGACAACATGCTCAATGTTGAGAACAGCCACCCTGCCTCAATCACCGACATCAATGAAGCTACCGAGAGCAATGTTGTTGGCCGTGAAGTCGAGGTTGGCGAGGAGATCGCCTTCAAACTTGTCCTCAAGGCGCCTATGCGTGAGGGCAAAGCCATCAGCTACTGGCGTCTCAAGTCTGCTGACGGGACTGCGTTCGGCCACCGTCTTTGGTGTGATGTTGAAGTCAGGAAGCCCGAGCCAGTACGCCACTACTTGAGTGAGATGCAGCGGGCACAGCGCGAACATGCCTACCAGAGACAGCTGCCCGCCCACCTCCAAGAGCAAATGGACGCTCAGGCCAACAGGCAGGCCGCCATGCAGGCCAACAGCCAGTCGTACCGTAACGCGCAAGCCGAGGCTTTGGCCCGAGTCCATCTACAAGGCCAGCAACAGGCCCAGTACCAGGCCCTGCAACAGTACTACCAACAGGCTGCCGAGAAGCAGGCCGCCCAAGAACGTGACCTGGAGCGGTTCCAGCAGCAACTTCGTCGCGAAGACTCGATGAGGCTCGCGAACATGCTCCCGCAGGCTTCCGTTACTCAGCAGCAAGCCTCCAGTGCGGCGGCTGACTTCAATCCCCAAAAGGAGACTGCCAAGCTTCGCGTAGAGCAGATCAAGGCTAGGATTCTCAAGGCTCGTGCTGAGAAGCATAGCCACAATGCCAAGGCTGCCAGAGTTGCTGCCGACAAGAAGGGTCTCGAGGAGGAGAAGAAGAGGAGCATGATGGAGAAGGAGAAGAACGAGAAGGCGATCAAGATGATCATCGACGCTGTGACCAAGGCTCCGGCTGACGAGACCGAGGATCTTGCAACCAGTCAGATGGTCTTCCCCAAGCTTGAGAAGGAGAGCCCGGAGGCTAGCATCATCCAGTCTTCCTCTAGCTCTGGCAAGGGCAAGGCCGCATACGTTCAAGACGAAGACGTCGAAGAGGCTGCCACCATCGCTCCAGTCGAAGCTGCGCCGTCAGTCTCTTCGCCGCTCACCGTCGCTGTCGACGATGACTTTGTCGATGACTTCGATGATCTCGAGGTTCTCAGCGCCGACGAGCAGAGCGGAGACGACGGCTTCTTGACTGACGAGGAGTACGACATCCTGGACGCCAGCGACCAGGAGACTGTTGCCTCCAAGTGAGCTTGATGTGCTGGGACAGCGAGTCTTGATCGCAGTATGATCGGGATGATGCGTTACGATGGCATCAGGGCAGGACGCGCAGAGGGAGATTGTGTTTGGATGAGCAGAATGGCAGGGACTAGCAAGTGGTTCACTCACCACTCCCACACTTACGAAATGAGCACAGTGTTCTACTGAAGAATTACTCCCTGCGATGACACGACTTTGGATTTTGTTCGTCCCACAGCCCGCGGAACAACGGTGTTTTGGTGTGACTTTGGGGGTGTATCCCTGGTATGATTAGCAATCAGTAGCTCGGTATCGGTTTTCCTTTCTCTCTCGAATGTATCTGTCCACTGTCCAGTCTCCATAGGTGTGCTTTGGGGCCCGCTGATTATAGCATTGATACGACGATACCACGGCCTCTCGGCATAATAGGCGGCAACTAGAACGATGTGGCTGTGCTAGGTACCGAGGGCATTGTTCCCGGATCTACTGGATCCGGTACTTGAGAGCGGTTCGTAAGCGAAATCCATCCATGTCGTGCTTTTCTGGAAGGACGCTGGGATTGAAGACAGAGAAACGCCTGATCAATTGCAAACTAGTTTGTTGATTCCACTCGTTAACGCACGTATGAACTTGGGAAACGGACCGGCGACCTTGTGCGAAAGGTGCCAGCAGCTTCCTCACTCACTCACTCGCACCCAGCAGCCACATCGTCGAAGACCACATCGATGTCAGAGTTCCTGGCCACATTCGCCAGCGCCTCCGGATTCGCGTCGTACGCAAGCTTCAACAACCCAGCCACGATCTCGTTTTGCGCGGCTTCTACTCTCCTGCCCTCCAGCGTCCCGAAAGTCTGATCGATGGTTGGTTGTGATGTAGGCGGCACTTGGCGGTACACCGTCAGCAACAACGGCACGTCCATGAAAGCGTAGTGTTGCGTGTCCCAGATTGCCAACTCCATCTTGGCAGCGTCGACTTTCTCGTAGAATTGGTCCCAGTCGGGGACTGCAGGGAATGTCGGGCGCGTGTAGTTCCTCGTCGACGCTGCTAGGACGAACGGCTTGTCTTTGAAGCCTTGCTCGTTGACGGGGCCGTAGATCGTGCCGTCGAAGTTCAGACCTCCGATGACGGCCGGATTGCGCTGGGCGGCGACGGCGGCGGTGGCGCCGCCGAAGGAGTGGCCGTAGACTACGACTTTGTTGCGGTTGAACGTGCCGGGGAAGTTGGCCAGGATGGACCTCGTGAAGGTCGTGTTGGATAGTTGGGAAGTCAGGAAAGCCACATCCCCAACGCGCATCTACAGGCTTCTATGTCAGTCTGCGGTCGTGCAACGCCCGATCGGTTTGGAGCTGAGTAGGGTCATGTCTTACCTCCAACTGTTCCAGCGTCGTCGTCGTGTTCTCCAAGCCAAGATCGGTAGAATACTCATCACTCCCGTCGGGAAACTGTACGACCGCCGCCTCGTACGTGTGATCGACCGTAAAGACGATGTATCCCAGACTTGCCAGCGATCTCGCCATCGCGCCATAGACGAGTCTGGTCCCAGAATAGCCAGGCGAGAAGACAGCTACGGGGTACCGCTTCCTGTCAGCACCAGCGTGAAAGTCGAGCGCGATGGTCGAGAGATCACAAAACTCCATTTCAAACTGTTCGAGCATGCCCTGCGGGATGCCCAGCTGCTCGCCTACCTGGCCGAAGACCTTTGCGGTCAACAGGGGCATGTAAGGCACGGTTTGAGACTTGCATGCGTATTGGGCATCGATGGGGAGGTAGACGGAGGACATGAAGCGGCGTCTGGTGTTGGGATGTGGCGCGAGGATATCGGTGCGGTTCAAGTCGACGAGCTCGAAGTGCTTGACGGCAACAGAGTAGGGGCCAGGTGGAGATGGGACCATGAGAGCGCACGCGGTGCTCACAAGTAAAGGCAGAGTAAGGAAACGCATCGTCGTTGGTTTAGACTGGGTTGTGGCTGGAAAGGGTTGATCTGAGGTGTTGTTTGGGAGAGAATACCGAGCGCAATGCTTGCTTTATAGTCGACCGTGTCCACGGCCCACTGACCATCTCCGGTTCACATGATTAGGAATCGTCTAAGACCTGCGGCATTGTCGAAGGAGCACTCCTAGGTAGAGAACGACAAGGCAAGACTCAGCGCGGAACCAACGAAGCACGATGAGAGGCAGCTTCGTATCTATTCGGTTCCATTTGGGGCTGGTCATGCCTCGCGGCCGGTTAGGCGTGGTCCGGTGGAGTCGAAGGAATCATGTTGATGTATGAATACATATACATGTATGTGCTCGAAGGACGACAAAGGGCCAAAACCCTTGACGCGGAACCATCGTACCATGCTGAGTGCTGATTGGCTGTATCGTACTCTGGTGCCTGGGGTCAGGAACAGGAACAGTCTAGTTGGAAGGCACTCGTCGCTCTTCCCCCATAGACGAATAGTACCTAGTTCAGAGCACAAATCAGAAGCTGAGATAAGTTACATGTACCGACATGCTAATACTGATTGTAGGTAGGAACTCATCCACTCAAGCTTCAGAGACAAGCAATGAAGAGCCACCAAGCGCCGAAAGCTTGTCGTGGCGAATGGCATTCCCTAGAACATCAACGTGGCTTCACACTTTCATGGAATCGCACATCTCATCACTCTACTGGCTCTGCGAAAACAAATACGATGGCGCTATACATGCATCTCATTGTCGATCCTTGCAACCTTGAGCCAAACACATCTATTTTACTCACAAAAGACTCCTCGGCACCAGTCCGTCTAGATTTCACTAGTTTGAACGCGCTTGCGTGGTTTTAGAACCTTGGTGGACATCACCCGCCGTTCATCAAATAGAGACTGAACGCATATCTACATAAATGGTAGGTGCTCGCATTCTCTATTATTCAGTGACCAACAACACTTGCACAGCTTCTCTTCACCCACAATGATGCTCATCCGCTCTCTTCTCGGACTCTCAGTCGCCTCACTAGCATTCGCCGAGTCCACAGTCTACCTCATCCGCCATGGCGAGAAACCCGCCGACGGTGGCACCGGCCTGAATGCACAAGGCGTACAGCGATCACAATGCCTACGAAACGTCTTCGGCTCGTCGTCCGGCTACGACATTGGCTATATTTTGGGACAGACGCCGAAGAAGAGTGAGTAGCGTCGCCACATCCACACACTTACAAGCCCCGTCAATAGAGCTAACAACCAACCCAGGCGGCAAACGCGCCCGCCCCTACGAGACCGTAGAGCCTCTTGCAGAAGACCTCGGTCTCACAGTCGACACGCACTGCGACCGCGACGACTCGGACTGCGTTGCGGACGCCGTGGAAAGCTACGACGGACCGGGTAATATTCTGATTTGCTGGGAGCATGATGCTCTGACAGATATTGTCGACGCTCTTGGGGACAAGGATGCGCCTAGTTATCCGGATGATCACTTCGATATCATCTGGACGGACCCTTCCCCTTACAGCGAGATTGTCAGCATGACTTCGGAGGGGTGTCCTGGATTGGATGATTAGAGCTCGTTTCCTGAGACATGCGCAAGAGCTGCGGTTGTCCATAACGAGAACTCATAACAATCTACAGAATCATGAGACCTATGTGTCCTATCTTACAGTACACGCAGACCGTACTCCTGAAAAAGCACGCTTCTCTCTACATCTCATCAGCATGCACAGCCCCCGGATACTCGGCAAAACTCCCCGGCCTATAACTGCAATACAGCTCCTTCGACGGCACCATCTTCTCCAACACTCCATCATCGTCAATCGTCCCCGTCCGAATCATCCTAATCGCAGGCTTCCTCTCCGCTTTAACCCACATGATACAGCTGCACTTCTCACAAGAGTAGGAAGTCATGGGATTGCCGGAATCGGCGGTGCGGGTGAAAGTCTTGGATGAGCCGGTGAGGAGCTTGAACTATAAGATAGAGGAAGACATTGGCGTTAGTGTGAATGAGGTTTGACAAGCTTCTGCGAGGACGACTATATTACTGACCTGATCGCCCATCACGACGGCGAATGTATTGCCGTTGTGGCCGGAAGTCTTTCTGCACCAGTGGCAGTGGCACATTCCCTTGGTTGAGGTGTTAGATTTATTCCATTCAGTGAGGGTGGCCGCCGGCGGAGGAGAAGGATGTAGATCAATCGAGGTCTACGTACCACGAACAATGGCTCGCCTTCGAATTCATATGTATAGTCGCCGCACACGCAGCTGCCTTGAACCATTTTGAGCTTGTTTGTGGGTTTGTTGCGCTGGTTGGGATTTTCTTGGTCGACGATTCCGAGTTGGGTGAAAAAATCTCCTCTTGATAAAGTTCGTTTGGTTCTTTGCGATCGAGATGTAATGACTGTGGCTTAATGTTTTCCTAGGCTGTTCTTTGAATTCGTGTCTTTATACATTGTATGAAGCGTTGATTAGTGAACATGCAGGGGAATTTCCTGGAGCCTGGAGTATTGGACCCACCGGGACCCGCTCTAGTATGAACAAACTCTATTTGGGATAAAGTCGACACTTGTTTGCAAGAGAGCGACTTCAGTTCCATGTAAGAAAACGATCCGACGAGAAATGGATGTAAGGTGGTGACTAAATCTTATCACAATACTACGTGAACATGTTCTTGTTGCGACCAGCCCATTCTTCGAACTTCAAAGCCGGGTGCCCGGTGTACTTCTTCACATTCGCAACTCCCTCTTCGTGCCTGCCTGGCTCAAGTTCCATGGCGCCTCCATTCGAGTCTGTCTTCTCAATTACACTGATCAGGTACTTCGCGATAGGCTCTGGCATGCCTCCACGGAGGTACTCCTGTAGAGCTTCTTCGGCGTCGACTTCAACCACTTCGATCTCCTCACCTAACACCTTGCCGATGATCTGGAAGCCTGACTTCTGAGTCAACATCTCTGGGCCGAACAAGTAAATCACATCCTGGCCGTCACGCTGCCCTTCCACGAGAACGGTTCCGCTGACCTCGCCCATATCTTCGTTCGTGATCCAGTCGGCCTGGCGTTGAGGGCTCATGATCTTGACTTTCCTGGCGTCGATGCCGGGTTTGTTGTGCAAAGCGTTTGTCGCGAACGAACCGGGTCTGATGGCCACGAGCCGCTCTTTCGCGAATACTTTCCGCAGACTGACCTCGGCTTGGGAGTGGATGTACGAGATCATGTCGGCGGGTTGGACGTCTTCCATGCCGACTTTGGGAACGGTGAAAGAGCTCAGAAAGACTACATGCTGGATGCCGCCGTCTTTGAGGGCTTGGAATGCGCTCAGCATGTGGTCCGGCGAGCCGTGTGCCAGGTATACGAAGGCTGCTTTGGCACCGGACTTTTGCACAGCGGCACGGATGGAGTCGGCGTCGGTGAGGTCGGCTTGGAGTCGTTCGTATTTGCCGGCTTGTTCGTCTTCCTGGGAGAGGCCTGGGATGGTCTTCTTTGGGTCGCGCATGGCAAGGTAGACCTTGGCGCCTTTCTTGCTAGCTGTCTGAGCAGTGATGGACCCGATGTTTCCGGTAGGACCGAAGATGATTACTTTGTCGAAAGCCATGATGGGTGTTGGGTGATTGATGAGTTGGTTGATGTTGGTGATTGATATTGACGGTGTTGGTTGAAGAATGCAGGAGAGGATGTGAGTATGTAGCCTATGGTCAAGGGAATCCCGGGTCTATTTATCACCAAGTTCAAAGAGGTGTCAGACGCATCGACCTGGATCCTACATGTGTCTTTGCTCCGCTAAACGCCGGTTTAGTCATGGCCTTGCAGCTCAACTCAGCTTCACGGACTCGGATGTAGCTGACTCCCCGATCCGATAGAACATGGACCCGCAGTGTGAACCTACCATGTGCCTTGCCAATGGAAGCTGTAGAAAGCGAACTGTCTATCATATCTGTACACTCTGGTCAAAAGCGAATGCGGCTTAGCCAGTCTTACTACTCCCAAAAATGCAATTGTCGCGAGACGACAGACAATTGCGTGGCTCAAATCTTCGAGCTGCTGTATCCTTCGCATTTTCGCACGGCAATTGCCGCTGATTGAAGGCATGCAGGTAAGTCTATGTGTGTACCTTGTGTAGGAGTGTACAGTGTCGAGGTGTGCACGTGAGGTCGCGAAGAGAGGGCGCGAAGAAAGGCGCGTCGACGGCTTGCAACGTCGTCATCACCTCTCGGAGCTTCGACTTCGATCTTCAACCGGTGCCACCACTTTACATCTACCTCATCTCCCCACCGACACTCCCCGATGCCGGACGCAAATGACACCTCTTCCGACCCGCCTGTGAGGCTCTCACTGCCTCTGGAATTTCAACAAGAGGTCTTCCACGAGCTACGAGAAGAAGATGCTCTACTCGTCCTTGCGCGCGGTCTCGGCCTGCCGCGATTGGTCGCCAATTTACTACACAGCTACGATGCCGCCGGCAACAATCTCATCCTACTCGTGGGTGCGGAAGATCGAGAGAACATGTGGTTAGGTGAAGCACTCGCCGAGCACGCGACAATAAGTGGGAGCCCGAAATGTCGCGGCCTGCGTCTGGTGAATACCGACCTGATGAGTGTGGGTACAAGGGAAAAGATGTACGCCGGCGGAGGAATATTCAGTATCACAAGTCGCATCCTCATCGTAGACTTCCTGTCTGGTCTGCTTGACCCGGCGACTGTGACAGGGCTGGTAGCGCTCCACGCCGAGCGCATCTCCACCACCAGTCTGGAAGCTTTCATCATTCGCATTTATAGGCAAAAGAACAAGAAAGGCTTCCTCAAGGCCTTCTCAGACCAGCCCGAGCCTTTTACTACAGGCTTTCAGCCTTTGACCGGTATTCTAAAGAATCTTTTCCTTCGCAAGCCCATGCTGTTCCCACGCTTTCATGTTACTGTCGCAAAATCGCTCGAGGGAAGGAGGAAAGCAGAGGTGATTGAGCTGGAAGTGCCCATGACGGATGCGATGCGAGACATCCAAAACGCCATCATGGAGTGTGTTGAAGTGTCGATCATGGAGCTCAAGAAGGGAAACACTGGGCTGGAGATGGATGATTGGAATTTGGACAGCGCATTGCACCGGAACTTCGATGCTATCGTCCGACGACAGCTCGACCCAGTATGGCATCGCACTACATTCCGTACGAGACAGATTGTGCGCGATCTGTCCATCTTACGAACCATTCTGCACGCGCTTTTGACATACGACGCTGTGTCCTTCAACAAGTTTCTGGACACCGTGCTTGCGGCGTCTCGTCCAGCATCTGGGTCGACACGCCAGAACCAATCGCCTTGGCTGTTCTTGGACGCAGCCCACACTCTGTTTGATACCGCCAAGAAGCGCGTCTACTCCGGCAAATTAACCGACGGTGCAGCCACTAAGGATGGTCTGAATCCAGTGTTGGAAGAATTGCCGAAGTGGAATCTGCTGGCAGAGATATTGGAGGAGATTGAAAGAGATGTCTACTTCAACCCCTCACCCCAGGACGAGTCCAATGGTGGCATCCTCATCATGTGCGGCGATCAAGAAACGTGTCGACAGATCAGAGAGTATCTGCAAACAATGCATGCCGGGGAAGACGAAGACGACGAAGATGACGAAGAACAGGAGCACAGAACAAGCGGCAAGATGATGATGCGTCGCAAGCTACGCAACTACCTCGGATGGAAGCGAGATTTTGCCCGCGTCAGCAACACTCTGTTTTCGGAGAACCAAAAAGCCATCGATGGCACATCAACGCACTCTGGCGGTAACTCACACCGGTCGCGAGGACCGCCTAACAAGCGACGTCGCATCCGTGGAGGTGGCAGCGCCACATCTGCTCCCACACGAGCTGCGAATGGTAGTATCAACGTTGCCGGCGACAAAGACGCGCACATACAGAGCCTGATGCTCGAACTCGCGCCAAACGACTTTGAAAGCAACGTGACATCCAAGGTGGACATCGGTGCAGATCCTCTAGACGACATGGAGGATAACTACGAGCTTTACGAAATGAAAGATGTGATTGTGGTGCATCCCTACGACGGGGATATGGACGACCACCTTCTAGAGGAAATCAAACCTCGATACGTAATCATGTACGAACCAGACGCTGCGTTCATCCGACGGATCGAGGTGTATCGCAGCAGTCATGCAAACAGGCAAGTCCGGGTATACTTTATGTACTACGGCGGCAGCGTGGAGGAGCAGAGATATCTATCTGCGGTAAGAAGAGAGAAGGACTCTTTCGCCAAGCTGATTCGAGAGCGTGGCAACATGGCTTTGACCTTCACCCATGACGGCGCCAATCTGGATCCTCAAGAGAGCTTCCTCCGAACGGTCAATACTCGTATCGCTGGCGGTGGTCGACTTGCGGCGACCGCAGAACCACCTCGAGTGGTGGTGGATGTGCGAGAGTTCCGCAGCAGCTTGCCCAGCTTATGCCACGGCCGCAACATGGTCGTCGTGCCTTGCATGTTGACGGTGGGTGATTACGTCTTGACGCCCAACATCTGTGTTGAGCGTAAGAGTATCAAGGATTTGATCAGCTCCTTCCAAGACGGTCGTCTCTTCAACCAAGCCGAGACAATGTTCCAACACTACAAGAACCCGATGCTGCTCATTGAATTCGACCAGCAAAAGGCCTTCACACTCGAGCCTTTTGCGAACCTCAGCGCGACAATCGGCAATGCAGGCCCAGGCGACACAGACCTGCAGAGTAAGCTGGTACTCCTGACACTCGCATTCCCCCGTCTACGCATCATCTGGTCAAGCTCCCCTTACCAAACCGCCATAATCTTTGAAGAACTCAAGAAGCAGCAAGACGAACCCGACCCCGTCAAAGCCTCTCTACTCGGACTCGAAGACGGCGAAGACCCGGAAACCAAAACTTTCAACCGGACACCACAAGACATGCTGCGCGCCATCCCTGGTGTCACGAGCAAAGCTCTGGCAAGGCTTGTGCTGGAGATGGAAAACGTGCAAGCCGTCGCTAATGCGGATGAGGGCGAGTTGGCGGCGAAGATCGGGAAGGAGGCGGCGAGGCAGATTCGCTATTTCTTCGATCGGAGCGTTTGGGACGAGGGTGGGCCGGACGAATAGCTTCCGTTGGGCCCTTCAATTCGGCACTTGACACGTGATACTTCGGCGGCGATCGCACGGAGCGCGCCTCAGATCCAGTAGAAGGTTGTCTTCTCATGTCACACATGTATTATCAACTACCATGGCTTCTGATCGGCTTAACAACTTTATCACATCTTTTGCTGCGTGTGACTTGCGAGCCTCTGTGCCAGCCAAGATTGAGCAAACGAGATCAGATGATCGTCTCCATCACGACTTTGACGGTTAATCAGATCTCGTGAAGTCGTGATTGCAGTATCGTCTTTGCACCAACGCCCTCATCAGACCGCCTCATCAACCTCACGACATCGCCGACGGCGACCCCAAATCTTCCACCTGGCGTCGCCATCAACAAGCTTCACAGCCGGATTCGTCAAAATGATCAGCGACAAGATGGTGGTCCGTTCGAGTTCCAAGTCTAGCACTGCGCAACCATCACCCCCGAACATGTCGCAAACATCGACTCAGACCTCCACATCCACCATCAACTGGCAACCCGGCGAGTCCGACTCATACTCCATGATGAAAGACATGGAAAGCAGGAACAAGAAAGACATCTCACGATCGCTGGCCAACGACCGCAGTGTGATCAAAACCGCGCGTGATGCCGTAGCCAAACAACACGGTTTCCACCAGCTAGACGAGCAAGAGCAAGAACGCCGGATGAAGGAGGCCGCCCTGAACCGCGTCCGGATGCGGATCAACAACGGACAGTACACGAGCTGCACGTACCCAATTTTTGCCGGGTTCATCCCAAAAATAGTCTTTGGCTCCACCGATGGGTCGAAAGATCCAGACAAGGAGGACCGCATGGTTCGCCAGCTCGCGGATTTGCGTAAGAAATTTGCTCGAGGGCAGCAGGACAGCGACGACGACTACGACGACGACGACGACGAGATCGTACCGCCCAGCAAGAACGAAAAGGGTGGCATCAAGCAGGAGATGAGCGACGTTCCGCCTTACGCTGAACGCAACGAATCTAAGCCGTCGAAACACAGCAGCTGCTGTCGGGGCAAAGCAAACTGCAACAGCAACGAGAAGGGCACCACAGCAAGCCAGCAAGCTCAAGAAAGCCATACAGCTCCTCACAGCTCAAAGCGCAAGAGATCCGACGACAGCGATGGCGACGGCGGCGGTGGCGGCAAGAAGAGAATGATCACGTGGCGCGCCGTCAGCCGTGGTCAACCTCTCCCTGAAGGCGCACCAGCACCGGAATTCGAACAGTGGAAACCAAAGGTCAACCCGTGGTTGGGACGAGTGGTCTTTCAAGGCCAAGTCCTGGACGAGGACGCCGGAGACGAGGACTGAAAGCCCTGGTCAAGATGACGAGTATTGCATTGCAATGGGTCGATGAGAGAGATGCCGGTGCATGCCATATGACCAAGAAGCATCAGACAGAACGAGACGCGTTTCAAGCCAGGGATCGATACGAAGTGGAAGCGCTAGGCTACTGGTTGTAGAGATTGGCGTGGGCGACAGGCAGATATGCCCGTGTTGTGGTGACGAGTGGCAAGGAGCATTTCGGCAGGTACTTCAATATATCTCAGCAACCAGCAACCAGTAACAGACAGAGTAATCTGATTCCAGACGATATTGAGGGCTGTTGTGACGTTGGAGAATAAGAACAGTTGCAGTACTTTGTCCCGAGATCCCTCTGATGCAATCATAGCCTCACTTTTGTATCACTAGATCAAACGATTGTACTGCATCACTACGTGGACGGTGTCGAGCACGCTGAAAGCATCGGACTATACCTAGTACCAGTAAGCAAATGCGAGCTTTCACTAGACATGTAGGGTTGGAGTTGAGCGAGCATGGCATAGGATTTGTAGGCGCAAAGCTAGCTTCGCGGAACAGGCTACTGCGATGAGTGTCAGGATCGAGATGATCCAGCCTAAACCGTGTCCCAACGGGGACTCGCGTGTCCTTGAATTTGATTTCGTATGTCGTTCGCACGGCAAACACGGTGATCGCAAGCAAAAGCGCGGGCATAATTCAAGACTACTTCATCAACTTATCGACAGCCCAGCCAACATTAAGCCCTCTCAAGTCGCCGTAATGCTGACCAACGCCCAAGAAAACGACGGGAATACCAGTGGCGTGTACCATACTGACAAGCGTTCCAACCATGTCGCCCACGGTGTCGCACTTGGAGATGATGAAGCCGTCCATTCCAACGCCGTTGTTGCGGAGTTGACCCTGTAGTATTTGTTAGTAAATCGCGGTGGAAGTGGAATCAGTTATCAGTACAACATACCTTTGTATCAACAAATTCCTTTGCGAAGTTCCTCGCCTGGGCAACAGAGTCAGATCCAACAAGGGCTTCGCCGACCATGAAAATCTTGTCCGGGTTGGCGAGTTGACCGAACTTGGTCAACGAGCTCATCAACCTAGTGTCGTTGTGTCTGCGGCCCGCAGTATCGATGAGAACCACGTCGTAGAGCATCTTTCCTTGCGCGGCGTTGGTGGCGTGCACAACGGCGTCGCGTGCAACCGTTGCCGCGTCTTTGCCGTAGCCTTGTTCAAACAGGTCGACAGTACCGACTTGCTCCCGACGGCTGAGCTCGCCGAGGTTGCGAACGTGTACACGAAGTTGCTCGACGGCACCAGAACGGAATGTGTCTGCTGCTACTACCAATACACGGAGCTGGTTTTGGAGGAGGAAGTAGGCGATTTTGCTGAGGTTGGTGGACTTGCCCACACCGTTGACGCCGACAATACTGATGACGTATGGGCGTGCGTTGGGCGGCTCGATGGTGCGTGTGATGTTGCGGAGTAGGTCGAAGGAGGATGTGGGTGTCAAAATGCGAGTGAGGGCTTTGCCCATGCTTTCCCGGATCGTCTTGTCAATGGAGGCGAAGGAGCCGGTCTTCTGGTTTAGCAAATCTGTCTCAACACTCTGGCAGAGGCGTACAGCGGCTTCTCGGGCAATGTTCTTTTCGACCAGGTGGTTTTCCATCTGCAGGAGAGGCTGCTTCAGGTCCTCCTTGCTGAGAGTCTTTCCGCCAACAACATTTCTGAACATGCCTGTGATCTTGCTGCTTGCAGACCCGAACAGACCACCGCTCTCGCCAGAAGCATCCTCAGTGGGTGCTTGCTTCTTTGAAGACGAAGCCAAAATTGCGTCAACCTCATCGTCAAGATCCTTCAGCACAAAGTGACCCTTCGTCCGTTGTCCCATGTTGTCAGCATTGACATCCTCGACGTCCAATTCACGCTCTCCAGCATCCCCCGCAGGCGCACTGTAGTCCAAAACTGTGTCATCGTCGCCGTCGACTGCAAATCCGTCTGCATCCCATCTTCTCTTCGATTTGACAGTGCTCTTGCCTCCCTTGGCTGCTCTCCGGCTTGACGCCTCGTCGCCCGAGGACACGGGAGCAGAGGTGGTAAGTCCTTGTGCCTTCCTTGCTCTTCTTGAAGCTTTTCCGGGCCCAGCCTTCCCTGTAAGCAGATGGGATGCGCCAGCTGGCGTACTCGGTCGCGAGGCATCTGGAGTGGGTACTGGCGTTGCGTCTGTGCTGGTCGTGTCGTCGATTGCAGACTCCCTCCACTTGGGAGCGAGCGCCGGTTTCTTGAGACCAGGAACTGGAGGCGGCGCATCGTGTGCGTCTTCGCCGTCCACAGAGGCTGAACTCGATGGTGGGGTCAGCTCAACCGGACCCTCGCTGTCTGCCTCGCTCTGTCGCCTAGTGCTACCAGTGTCCAGCTTGCGCACCAGCGCATCAAAAGTCTGATCGAAATCCCGGCAGTCGAGTTTGGTGAGGTGCTGCTTCTTGAGCTCCGTCGCATATTGTTTGGTGAACAGCGCTTTTGCTGCACTCAGCAGGTTGTCAACCCAGGACAGGTGTAGAAGACTTTGGTATACGGCCTACATAGACAGATATCAATATGCAGAACTTGTGGTTTTATTGTCGCATACGCTCTTACCCACCACGAATACCAATCCCACGTCCTTCGCTGCAGTCCATTTCAGCGTGTACTTGTCCTTCTTGTACGGCGGGTTCAGCGCTGTCTCTTGTGCAGCCGACTTCTGTCGCTCCTCTACAAAGACATCGTTGATCAAGCTGTTGACCAGGTTGGAAGAGACGGGTGCGTAAGAGCGGCGCCAGAGCACGATGCCCGACGTGGTGACGATGGAGAAGTCGTCCAGCATGTTCGGTGGGTTTGTGGTTAGAGTGGTGTGACTGGTGATTGTCGCATGGGCGAGTCGCGACTCGATGTGGGTGGTGCATGTGGGGAAGTTCGACTGACGTGAGCAGGCACCGACCGGCCAATTGTTAACCACACACAACAGCTGTCACATGCAACTACTAACCCAATTATTGTCGGATCTCACAGACCGCTTGAGACGATTCCTCCATTTGATGCTGCATTGAAAACATCTGAACTGGATATCCTCCTTCCAACACCGCCAACATGCAGCGACCTGCCTACGCCTCCGTACCGCCCGCCCAGAGCCCACCACTCCACCACCCTGTCCCTCAGCACGTCTCGACCGTTCCCCAATTACGCAGTCCTCCTCCGCCTTCATCATCGAATAGCTATGGCTATGGGCAGTCTCAAGAGCCGCAGGCGGCAGCAGCAGGGGGACCTGGGTACAACAACAACATGCACCCAGCGTTTGGTGGTTTTATGGAAGACCCCACCGCCAAAATGGCCATGGGATTCGCTGGACAGGGCATAAACATGGGACAGCAGTACATGGAGCAAAACGTATGCTTGGGATGTCGAGTCATTAAACAACACTCTAGTCTAACAACACTCCCAGATCAACCGATTCGTCAACGTCTCCGCCCTGAAGCACTACTTCAATGTCTCCAATGCATACGTCCTACGCAAACTACTGCTGGTTCTATTCCCTTGGAGACACAAGCCATGGTCTCGACAGATCTCACACGAACCGTCCAGCTCAGGCAGCAGCGCATCGTTCCTGCCTCCTCGAGACGACATCAACAGCCCTGACATTTACATCCCTGTAATGGCCTTCACCACATACGTCTTGCTCTCCACAATGATCGCGGGACTCAATGGACAATTCAAGCCTGAGTTGCTGGGCATCACTTTCAGCAACGCCAGCGTTATCATCATCTTGGAGCTTGTTCTGCTTTGGCTGGGACGATACTTTTTGAACATCAACTCAGAGAGCCAAATATACGATCTGGTGGCTTATTCTGGCTACAAGTTCGTTGGTGTCATTGTCACCATTGCTATTGCTGCCATTTCCAACGGCGGCAAGGGAACAGGAGGCTGGGTAGGATGGACTGTGTTTGGTTACACTTTCATGGCGAACGCGTTCTTCTTGGTAAGTCCGTATCTATCGTACGTTTGCACAACCGCTAATGTACTTTCACAGCTACGTTCGTTGAAGTATGTGCTATTGCCTGCCGACAACGCGGCCAGCAATGCCTCCATCCAACCCATTGCGCGTGGTCAACGCAGTCGCAGAATGCAATTCTTGTTCGTGTACACCTACGTGGTGCAGTTCGCCTTCATGTGGTGGCTTAGCGCGCTTGACCTCGGCTCTATTGGAGTCGGAAAATAGACGTAGGAAAGACTCAAGTGGTTAGCGAAAACATCAGGCGACGGAAACTCGAATTGAAAAGCAAGATTCCAGCATGCATCGCGAAACGATTGAGCGGGCAAGGCTGCAGACACAGATATTAAACTCAAAACAAGGCTAGATTGAAACGATTTGAAAGTGCTAGTAGTATGGTTTTTGTAAAGTATTAGCGCGTTCCTCACGACGACATCCCGCCTCAGGTCTCTGAAATATGAGAAAGATTGGCATCGGCGTTCGAAGCCTGGCTTGAGGAGTGAATACTACAACCACTTTCAACCTCGATCCACGACTTTGATATCTTGCTCGCCAGTTGTAGCGACAGTCGTCCATACAACAACTCCTACAAAAACATCACACATATTTACCACACCAAGACACCAACACATACCCAAGAGACCGCAAACCACAAACACGGACACAAACACAAGCCATCTTTCCGAACCCACGCCTCGCGATCCAATGCCTACCTTCCGGGCCTTCATCCTCGCGCTATACATCCCTTCCGGCGAGATACAAAATTACGGCCAAGACTTCAACAACATGCAAGACGCCTTCTCGAGACCTCGCTGGCTCCTCGACCCCCTGCAGAAAGATTTGGGAGCGCAATTCCGCTGCCACAGCTGGACACACCCGAGAGCAGGAGAGCGTTTCTTCAGCGGGTGCTTCTTCCAACTCGGAGCTAGGGATGGCGTTGTCGGGATGGTCATGGTCATGGCGCTTGAGAGTGGCGATGGACTCGGCTATTAGCTGCACACTGGAGAGATAGGGTGGTGGCATGCCGCATTCTTCTTTCAATACAGCGTTCATCATATGATACAGGGGAATTACAGAGCTAAGGGAATGGGAGGGGCTACTTGAGCGAGCCCTTGATCTCTTGTCGCAGCGCCTCGGAGGCGGACTCTTCGGCTCGCTTCGCCTGCACTTGCTCGGCGGCGTGGACTGCTCGTCGCCTTTCGACGTCCTTCTCCCATGCAGCCCATACTGTTGCGTAATTAGTCTAATGTTTTTGTCTGGTGTGGTCGGGGTTGGATAGGGGAGAGACTTACTAGGCTTCTCGCTCTTGGAGTACTCCTTCAGCCTACCAACAAAGTTGTCGAAATCTTCCTGCTTCTCTTGACGCCTCTCGAGCGATCGCTTCTGAAGTTCGGGATTGTATCGCTGGAGTGTTGTTAGTTTCTTGTAATCGTGTTGGGGCGTGGTTTGTAAATGCTGGCTTACTGAGAAGAGTTCCTCCTCTGAAGGTGTTACGTAGTAGACCAATGCTGGTCCTCCGATGCACATGATGCCACCGCTATTCTTGGTTAGTACAAACGAACACAGCTTTGTTGAAATACTCCCTCGGCGGTATATGAACTTACGATGCAATCATCTTGACCCATGTAATGGTCTTCATCTTGGTGGCGTGGGCTTCGTATCCGTGTAGGGTAAGCTGCTGTGGGAATGTACAGGTGAAAGTGGACCGAGCAATCAGGTGTATGTTCAGTATTTCTCGAAGCGTGTAACGATATCGTGGTCCAAGTTGGATTGATGGAGTCTGGTGATTACCTATACCAGCCTCGACAGTCCATGATGCCCGTATGGCTCCGCACCGAAGCTTTCCCCTGCCCTGGAACGCCACAAACGGCAAGCGCGGACGCCAGACATGTGGACCGAACCAGGCGACGGGAACCTCACTTCTACATTCCTACCCAGAGATTTGCGATCGCAGCAACATGGCAAGGCCGATATCCAGGTCGACGACTTTCACGCCACCCTACCACAATCGTCTCTTCTTCCTCAACCACGAGCAACATGCGTCTCCTATCAACACCGCAACGCTTCCCCCAACTGCCAACCTTGCCGATGCAAGACACTGGCATCCCTACCAAATCAGAATGGCCCGGAAATTAGCAAACTTTGACCCAACAAAACTACACTGGTCTGTCGCCGCTCCTTACGCTCTATCGAGAAGTGCTTTCGTCCGCAATACTGCTGCCAGGCGGGTCCGAGAAGCTTTCAGGCAGGAATTGCGTCGCGCGGGATGGGATTCGGATGGACGACGGCTGCCTCAAGGCGGGCAAGACGGTCAGATACAGAAGTTCGATTTGAGCGGTGCGGTCAGGTTGGGCTTGGTCAAAGAGCCCCATGCGGTGACTGCTACGACCGAAGAGGTGAGGCAGAGTGCGAGCTGGGCGGTGAAGACGCTGTTTGCGACTCACAATAGGGACATGCCACAGCAGAACCGAAGCTCCCCTAAAAATGCTGGTCGGAAAACAAGCGGTGATCGAACGAACAGAGACGCAAGCTGGAAAGGTCGCGGCGAGCGAACGAATGATACCAGGTCGGCAGGCCCAACGATCCGCCGGGTTACGCATAAATGATGTTGATTCACCGCGGTTAGTTGAGCGACGGCCGATGCTGTATCTTGCATACAGGTAGGGCTGTCGTGTTGCTTCCAAATGTTCCCATGCCTTCGTGAGAGTGCTATGCGCTCCGCGAGAGAACGCAGCTCGCACAGGCCATAGACCAGTCGCATGTTGCGCTGCGTCCGCGTCGTGATCCACGGTCTTCGCCGTTTAATCTTGACATGCTGCTATGCCAATGCTGACGGCGATGATAGCTGCTACGCGCTGAGCATGACGTTGTCACGAGACGACGGAAGAGCTTCTGGTCCTTCAGCATCGATTGCTGCAAAGGGTACCAAATCTTGCGCCCCAGTGCATACACTACCCTATGAGGAAGCTCGTTGCCAGGCCTGCGGGTCATCACGCTGTGTCTCCATAGCATTTCATCGAGACACATTGTCTAATGTCTCGCTTCGCCGATGCTTCTGGTCTGCGGTTTTGGACGCAGTTCTGCTGTCGGATCTTCACCTCTTTGTGTATCGCGCATGGGAGTGCGAACAAGGGGACGTACAGTCCAGCAAATCATCCGTCCGCCTGTCCACGGGAGCAATTCTTGTGGAAGATCTCACAATCGATATTATGAACGACTCAATCGACTAGAATTGGTCCGGAACGGTGTTCTGATTCCAGATGAGAGCAATGACAGTACATTGAGTGTTTCGTCTCGAGATGCATTCCAGAACACGTGGTGAATAGAAAGATCAAAAATTCCTGAATAACGACAATCAAGACTACAACGGCCAAATCAACGTGCTCCATCTCTCCAATACGTCCATGCTGTCCGCAGCTCGCATTCCACTAGCACACCAACAGCCATCACACGTTGCATTCCAGATCATCGGCGAGCAGGTTTCGCCGGAACAGATCTACTAGCCAGGCACTCTCTTTGCTGATCAAACGGGCCATCTGACGATTGGAGCCTTACCAAGTTGATGGGTCCTTCTTCTTCGAGCTCAGCAGCGAGCGACGCCAGCGACGTGGGTGCTCGTCGTACATGCTTCTGCACTGCTTCGGTCAACGACCGACTGCCCATCATGTGTTCATTCTGGCTCACAGTCACCCAACACTTGTCTATCTCGACTCCCGCACCCTCGGTCTTCCGATCTTGGCTTTATGCTGGCTCCTCTGCGGTTGGCGTTCCGCGGGTTGGAAGGCGCAGTTGGTGATGGGCTCACGCCCGAGTCACCACCTGCTCCGACGCATTGCTTTGAGGGCGTTGAGGGCGTTCGTCGCTTGGTTGGATTGTGCACCTATTGTCATGTCACTCTGAATGGGGAATGCGGAGGACTTGGCCGCCATTGAGAAGTTTTGACGTGGGCTCGCGCCCAAGCATCGCACCGCTCTCTCATTGGGATGATGTTGCGTTGAAAGTGGACTTGGAGAAAGTTGAGATGTAAGTCTAAGCAGGGGAGACAAGACGTGAGCTCGCTCAGCATGTCATTACTTTCAGGAAACATTACGGACGAGCACCGGAGCGAGTTGAAACAATCATTGTAAGTGTCCCTTCGGATCATATGATGCAAGGCTGAATCATTATTACCAAAACAATGTTACATGTTGCCCAATTGACGGCCTTGTGCGAAACTTGACTGGCGAGTCTGTATGGTCAGGGTCGCTCCTTCCTCTTGAGAGAGGCAGTCGTGAGCACGGGCGTCTATTTTCGAAAGCACACTCAAGCATCCCATTCTCGCTCAGTCACTCGCTTTCTTCCTTTACATCACCATTTCGCATATCTTGACGAGCGCTTCGCTGAGACTGCATATTTTCGCATCCATCCCATCCCGACACAGACCAGACGTGGGCTTTTGCTTGCGACGGTCTGTGTCTTCTCTCGTTCTCTTTTCCCTTGTTTCGTCGACCACGCGTTTCTTCGGATCCTGCGATCAACTGTTCAAGTCTGCACATTCCCGGTCCTCTCCCACCAGAGGTACCCTTTTAAAAACCCCAAAACTCCCTTCATAATCCAACGCGGATCGAAAGATTCTGCGAGATTATCCACACAGGTCCTCTCCCACCAGAGGTACCCTTTTTTGACATACCACAAATACCTCTTCAGTGAGCGTGTTTTCACTTCGCCATCAACATGGGTAAGAGAAAGAACCGCCCGAGCCAGAAGAAGCGCAAGCCTTTTCACGGGTTCACTGCTCCGGTCACCGAGCAGCAGCAGCAGTATCTGGTGGATAAACCCAATCCAGACTACCAGAAGCGGTGGACGACTCCTGAGCCTGCGGAGGGATCTGCAGCTGCCGCGCAATCGGCAAGCGAGCCTGCTGCTGAAGGTGAGGTTGAGCCAGCCAGTACGGCACCAGACGACATTGTGGTGCCGCCAGTGAGCTCGTTGGACGCAGTTCAACCTGTCGCGGAGAGAGGCGAGATACAGGTAGGGATTGACTCTGCGTCAGACAATGACGACAACTTCATGTCTCTCTTCGACGACGAACCCGCGCCAGAGCATGAGCAAGGCCAGCATGTCGACACCCTAGCAGAAGCCATCCCAGCGGACGACTTGCCAGCAGACGGCTTGCCATCAGACGACATCCCAGCGGACAACCACCAGCCGCTTGAAGACGACGCCACTGGTGATGGCGCGCCGGACTTTCAGGACCCCGAGAGCAAGAGGGACAGCAGGAAAGAGGAATATGACGATGACGATGAGGACTTTGACGAGCAGCTCGAGCCAGCAGCTCGAGCCCGCAGCTCAGAACCAGATTTGCAATGAGTACGCGGTTGCTGCCGCGGTCCAGCGCGAGTTTGACGAGATGAACGCACAGCGCCGACGGGAGGCATACGGAGCTACCGTGCAACCAAAAGTCGGCCTCCGATTCGATCGAAGTGTTGACGGACAAACAAATGCAGATCGACTTTGACTCCAGTCTTTACCTTGACTGGAATCCGACAGGTCGAATACCATTGCTCTCGGATTACGGCGGCTGCGTAGATTTGGGCATTGTATGAAAGCAGGCTATGGTGGTCGCACTTTTGTCTCCATTGCACCAACTTGCGACAACTCATCATCGTCGATAAGCCCAACTCTGAACCATCCAAGTTCACGGAACATCATCTTAATGCATCTCAAGTTGGTTGCCACCGCTGCTGCTCTTTTGCCCATCGCCACGACATCGTGCGCAGCAGGCCCCCTTCCCCCTCTGCACCTCCCTTCGAAGAAGCTCGAGGAATACCACAAGGCTACTCCACCGCTGAGAGAAAAGCCAGAGCTCTCACGCGGTGAGGATGACCATACCCTGTGTCGAAAGCCTGAGCCACATGGGCTCGTGGTAACTCTATCAGGACGCCCTGCACAGCCTGGTGTGAACGCCTCGAAGCCCGTTGATACGAAGCCAGATGTTCTGCCATCGAACCCGTCTGAGACACAAGAAGCGTCCATAGAAAAAACGCAGCGAGGCAGCAGGTCTTCTTCCCCCTGGGCCCTCCGGGCACCAAATCTCGTGTCTACGTGATGACGGTGCCCCGCCACCACCCGAGGAACAAGAAATGCACAGGGAGACAACGTGGCCCCTCCCACCTTCTCATCTCACTCTCGCACAGCTAAAGGAGGACCCCAAGATGAGCCCACCGTCGAAGGGAGGGCCAGAGCTCTCACGTGACGAAGATGGCCAAATCACTGGCGCACACGATACCTCGCCAGCAGAGTTCGCGAACAAAAGGAAAGGCTCAAGAAAATGCGCAAAGCTTTGGAGGAGAACTATGGCCACGGCGGCATGAAGGCGAACGAAGAACCAGGTAATCCCGAACAATCTGGCATGGACACGTCCAAACCCGCCGATGCGAAGCCAGACATTCAGCGAACAATCCGCCCGAGACGTGTGAAAAATCCACGGGAAGGCGCCGGACAGCGAGCCCTCTTTCCCTTCCACAACAACTCGCTTCAGAGCAGATTGAGCATTACGCCAGGGGGACTCCACCATTGCCTGACGAGACTGTGCCGCAGTGCATACTACCGGGTTAGGGTTAGGGTTAGAGTTGTTTGCGACTGCCGAGTATGGGGACGCGCTGAGCCGGCGCAACACTTCGTGTCGGACAATCACATGTCAACACCGAACACCTGAACAGTCGCGAGATAAATTATAAGTTACCTGGGTCAACCACGACACGACAGGAACGATATAACTATTGTCACCTCATCCTTGACAATCGAAGTCCCAGCTTCTCGCCCGCCATGGATCGTCTCACCCAGCTGCAAGACACGCTCGATGATGTACGTTCGTATCGCACCGCAATGACCCAATCGCAAACGCTAACAGAAACTCAACAGCTCTTGACGCAAATGTACGCGAGTCTCAACTACATCCAGCAAAAGCATCCCTACGGCGAATTCGAAGGCCAATACAAGTCGGCCGACCTGATCAACTTTACCTCGAAGCCCTCCAACCGCGCAAACGGCAGCAACAACACAAGCAACTCCACCATGAACCCCACAAACACAGAAGCCAACGGCACGGCGAAAGCAAACGCCGACAAGAAGGAGGACAAGAAAGAGGACGAAGAAGAAAAGAAGGGAGACGGCGTTCCCACACACATCCCCGACGAGCCAGACGTCTTCGAGTCAACGATGCGTGAGATGGCGCGTAGTCTCATCTTGCAGGAGCAAAAGGCGGAGATTCTGATCAATAGCATGCCTGGAATCGGGCATAGTGAGGAGAAGCAGAAGGCTAGAATGGCGGCTCTGATGGAAGAGCTGAAGCAAGTCGAGGGCGAGAGGGCGAAGGCTGAAGTGGAGAGGGAGAGGATGATAGAGACGCTAGGAGAAGTCATTGTCGGCGTGCAGAGAGTGAGATGAAAGATGTTATGACATGACATGCAGCGGCTCCGCTATTTGCTTGCCATGGACCTGAAGAGTGAAGTGAAGAGTGGAATGGCATGTGCATGCACGTTAGCCGTCACTGCCAACCCAGAGCGGAAGGACGCATGTCGCAACCCACCTACAACCTCTGCTTTGAGACACTCACTGCAAACGAAGATACCACTCCACCATACATATGCGAATTCGCGGATATGACTTAACGCCAACATCAACATCGCACTCTACATCGCCCGCCACACCGCGCAACCCCGAGCAAAATCAACATGTCCGCTCCTAACTTCAACGAGGAAACGCAGCGTTTGATTGAGCCTGCCGAATTCCACCTACCCACAACCGCGACCCTACCCAAGCGTCGACTGTCGCCACACTCTTTCACCGCCATGAACAGTCCCCCCAAAGGCAAAGGCCGTCTCGTCACGACACCTCCAGCCTCAGCTCACCAGCTCGCAATCAAGCAATCCGCGCAGCGCCAGCAAGAAGACCGCAACACATTTGAGGAAAGCTTCACAGCAGCACTATCGCGCCCGCACACCACCACCACCTACGACGGCCAACTCGACAACGACGAGTACGGCGACCAAACGCCTCTTCTAAACCCCCACTACAACCACAACACCCCGAGAACAAAAGTCCGTCAAACCTCGCGCACTGCGCCTCTCGAACCCGCCAGCAAATCCAAACCGAGCCGGAGCATCTGCCTATGGCATGAGGTCAGCCATAGCTCGCAGTACACACGCCCAGCGGCGGAGATGCTCCGCAAGGTATTGGAGGAACGGTATCCTCCCGTGCCTCCTGCCGCCCAGCAGAGAGCAGACGCAGACGGGGATAGGCGGCGCTGGTGGAGGAGGGCGCTGAGGAGGCAACCAGCGGCATAAGCGGGTGAGTGATGTGAGCTAATGGCCGCTTGTTTGCCTTCCGTTTTCTGTCTCGGCGTACTTGGATTCTTGTCTCGCCTTGCCATGAAGATACCCTAAGAAAACCCGCAAAGGAGTGTAACGATTGAACGAATCCATACTACCCTGTTCCAACGTGCGCGCAAATAGCAATGATTCACTCTGTTGAGCAGATGAAATATCTCACAAGATGTGTTTTGACCATACCTATACATTCGTACAATATCTATGTACCGAAAGAGGACCATCCACCATTCCACTCTCTCCGTGTCTAGAGCCGATAACCAACGACAGTCCTGATAAAAACCCCAACAGACAAACTTTGCTTCGAAAACATCAACGCCATCGCTAAGAAGGAAAAAAACGCAAGCAGCCCAGAGAACGCCAGGGACCATGCAGACGGAACTAGAAAAAAAACAAACAGGAACACTATAGTTTCCAGATCAAGACAATGCTATGAAAGGGAAGAGAGAATCAAAACTCCAATTCTCAATTCCCCCTCCTCTCCCCAGAAGCAGCACCCGCACTCTCTCCTCCATCCCCGTCCTCTCCCTCACCCCTGGGAGTAGAACCCACCTCATCAAACCCCTCCGCCTCCAACCCCTGCCCGCGAATCCCAAAACTAAGCCCAAAGCCCACAAACGCGACTCCCGCAAATGTACCGAAAGCAACCAACTCGCCCTTGCCCTCAACCTTGGTCGCAGCGGTGAAAAGCGCCCCGCTAAGGAAAGGTCCCACCGCGCGACCGCCCGCCGACAGAGTCTGCGCGAGCCCATTGAGAGTGCCCAGGACGGCGTGTGAGGGAGCAGAGTTGGTGATGAGCAGCAGAGCGGAAGTCAGGCCGCCGACGGCCGCGACGGTTTTGATGATCAAGACTGCACCCAGCTCGATCCAGAGCCAGACTTTGCCGGTGGTGGTTGTCGGGGAGGTGTTGTGGCGGTCGGAGCCATTTTTGTAGCCCACGAAGGGGATGAGCAGGAAAGCGACGACGAAGCCGGCCAGGCCGGTGCGGTAGGTGGCTTTGTTGCCTGCCTTTTCGCGCAGGCGGCCGAAGATGCCGATTTGGAAGAGGATGGTGATGACGCCGGCGAAGGCGAGGGAGAAGCCGATTTCCTCTGGGCTCAGGTCGCGGCCTGTGGGCGGCTGGGCTTGGGCGAAGATGGGGTAGAGGCTGTTGAAGGAGATGTTGACGAGCTGGAAGATGAGGAAAGTGATGAGTAGGAGGACTGTGTCGCGGTTAAGGACCTCGCTCATTTTAAGGCGGCTGTGGTCGTTCTTTGGCGAGGAGAAGAGGGTTGGCGCTGAGCCTACGGAGTCGTCTGAATTGTCGTCCTCGGTCACTCCGTCTCCGGTTTGGGAGATGGCGCCGTATTGATGCTGCTCATTGGACTTGAAGTTGCTGCGGCGGAGGTATGTCGGGCGACGCGAACTTGTGAATTGCCAGATCCAGGTGAAAAGAGTGCCGACTCGCTTGCCCAGAGGCGGCATGTCTTTCGCCTCGTCCAGAGATTCTTCAAGGAAGAACATGGTCAACACAAGATCGATCATGAGGACAGCTGCGGCGAATAGGTTGGGCGGCAGGTAGGGATAAGGATTATCTCTGTTGGTGAAGGGGATTTTCTTGAACACCAGCAATCCTCCCGCGAGCGGTCCAGTGATACCTCCAAGACCATAGATGACCGGCAGATAGGTGAAAGCTCTGCTCTGGTTCGAGCGATCGGTGATCTCCCCCAAGCAAGTGCTGATCACGCCCTGATTGCCGTTGACAGAACCCATCAACACCTGCACGACGACCGCCTGCCACAAAGTCCTCGACAGCCCAAACAGCACAAAGCACACCGCCGTCAAGAATGTACCCAACAGCACAATTGGTTTCCTCCCTATCCGATCCGACAGCAATCCCCAGCCGAAATTTGTCGCAAACTGCGCCAGCGCAAAGGAACTCGCGATCAAGCCCACGTACAGTCCGACCTGCCCATCTTGTACTTCAGGAAATGTGCTCGCCATCTCTGGCAGATACGGGCTTATACTGTTGAGTGCCGTCTGCTCTGCCAACGCTATCACCGCCAAAATCGCAAGCTGGCCTTTGGGTAAAGGAGTCTCATGGTGCTCGTGGTTTTCACCGTCGTCGCCAGACTGCTCAGGAGGAGGCGAAGGCGGCGGAACGGCCGAGACGGACCTCTTCATGTCATCTTTCGACGCTTTGTTGCCCAGATTGCGCGGAGGGGCGGCGGGGAAGGTGTTGTATTTGAAAGTGCTCGATTGGCGCTGCATCAACGTGGGCTTCGCGAGCGGGTGGACTCGAGGCTTGGAAGACATGGTGCGCGGCGCGAGAGGTCGGATCTCATCCTCGGTAGCGGAGCCATCTTGTGGCATCCTGGCTTATTGTGCTATGTGTCGTGTGCTAGAGCTGTGATTTTTTGCGGTCGGTTCAAGTAGGGTACAGGTACGATGTCGACAGTCCGGACCGGTTCGATGAGTCGCGGCGGGTGCTAGAAGCGAATGTAGCAGAAGCGAGTATGAAGATACCTACATGTAATGTACATGTATTGTATACAGTAAGATTGGAGCAGGAGTAGGTATGTACATTTGCTGGCGACCTGCCACTGGCCTTATCGCGGCATTCATGATCGCGCCGGCCTAGAATCGACGAATCTCTCTCATAAACGTCGGAATGACGCGCCTGCCTGCCCCGTTCGTCACCCCAGTCTCGCTAACTGCATAAATTGTGCCGCTTTCGGCTTAAGTGAAGTGAAGTGCATGCATGCACGCACGCAACAGTATACATACGGAGCTTGACACTGCTGTGATACCGTGTACGTCCACAGAGCAGTGACATTCGACGAGTCGATCGAGTCAAAATTGAGAAGCAAGACACGGTCAGGTGAGGTTCAGTTTAAAGAGAAGCAACAATCACAGCCACAGACCAACCACATACAAAACACCTCTCTCACACGCACACGAGTAGGTAGGTAGGTACACGCATATCAACCAGACTTTGTTCCGCTCCATCCTCCAACCCAAATCCAAACTGCAGTGGCCGGATAGTCGAGTCTCCCATCCCTTGTTTTCTCTCAACTAGGTTGAATAGTAGTAGTCGCGACAGACAGAGAAAGAGACAAAACAGATGGCAGCCCGAGAAGAAGAGTAAGTAAGAAGGAACATCAAGTTGAAGGAGAAGAATGGTAGTAAGAGGCGTAAGAAGCAGAACGAAGGACAAAGCGCAGAAAAAGAGCTCGCTCGCCTCGCCAAAAGACAGCGCTGTTATGATAGCACAGATCGGAAAAAAAGGCGAAAGTTTTTTAAGATTGTTGAGAGAGAAAGGAACAAAAAACCCACAAATAATCGGGGGCAGCGAAAGACGAGGAATCCAGGACTTTCGCACTCCCCAAAAGCCTGTCCATACATGTCTTCTTCCCTTCCCCCCCTCCTCCCCTTCCCTTCCCGGCCTGTCCTGTCCCTTTCCATCCTTTCCCTTCCCGTCCTAAACAAATAGTGTTGGTTTGCGCCGCTGTTGAACTCCCGCTAATAAAATAAAGTAAAAAAAGGGTTTCCACCTGCTTGAGTAAGACGATTGTCGAGGAGATGTAGATCGTGTCGAAGAGAATAAGATGTTGGGGTGGTTGATGAAAGATGGTGGGTTTGGGTATGGGTCGCGCTTGGTGTGAAATTATTTTTGGCGGTTAGAGTCCGCTCGTGGCGTAGATTGGCGAGTGAGAGGGTTGAATGGGTGGATGGCAGTCGTGTTCTGAAGCAGCGTACAAAGAGCAGCCGTAGTCTCGTGGGCCCAGAATTTCAATGGTCATCATAAGATGCCAGAGTCTTTGAGCGCATTTTGGAGAATGGTCTCTTTTACAGCGGCGAATACCAGGCGGATATTTGAAGTGTCGGTTGCTTGTGTGAGACTGAATGGGGAGTTAGTTCGGTTCCGCAAATTCTTGGGCTAACACTCAAATAACTCACTGTGGATAGAGGTTGAGATGTGCGCGGTTCACCTGGTTGAAGCGCCAGAGGAGGTATTTCGCTGCACGGTTTACGTCCTCTCCGCCTGAGTAATCCGGGAAGTATTCCACCAAAGGCGACTTCTTCAGTTTCTGTCGGAAGAGGTCGACTTTGTTAAGGAAGAGGACGATGGATGTTCGCATAAACCATCTCGAGTTTACGACTGAGTCGAAAAGAACAAGAGATTCCATCATGCGGTTCTGCGACATGTTAGATTTTGCGCAACAGCTGGCAGAAACTACTCGACGTACCTGACTGCTTTCCTCGAGCAACACTTGATCATATTCGCTGAGCGCCACACAGAAGATGATTGATGTCACATTCTCGAAGCAGTGGATCCACTTCTTCCGTTCACTTCTCTGGCCGCCAACGTCAAACATACTGTAAGACAGGTCAGCAAGTGCATGGGCACAAAAAATGATAATGAGACATACTGTATGCTTAGTTGGCCCATCTGGAAGCGTGTCTCGTAGATACCGGTTGTTTTGGTTCTCGCTCGCAGAACATCCGCCTCTGTGGGAGTGTAGTCTGGCGAAGCAATCCTGCCGACTTCATCAAAGAAACTGCAGCACTGTCAGTGAAGTATCCAGGAAAGACTACATGTAAAAGTCAAGACTTACTATGGCGCCGAGTCCATCATGTAGAACTCATTCTGGTGGTTCATCACCTTGGGCACGCACGGATCTTTCCATAAGCTGGCCACAGCCTCACCTGCCCGAGGGTCGAGGTTTGAATTTGGATCTGGGTCGACAGTGTGCTCCATCAAGAAGTCGCAATGTTGCCTGTTCGCGGGATCCTCGACCTCGATGTCGAACTGTCGCATGGCGCCGATCAAAGCCTTTGCGCAGTCAACTACGTTTTTGAATATCGTATGGCGGTAGAGCGCGAGCTCGTCGTTTGTGTAGCCATTCTGGTGTATAATCTTCATCTGCTTGACGATGGTGCTTTTGCCGCTTTCGCCCGAGCCTGCGAGCGCGATGTTAGCATCGGTGCACGTCGATCCTTAGTTCCTCACACTGCGTCCTTACCTAGCAGTAATATCTTGCACTCGCGGCGCAGCTTCTTCGAGTCCTCCTCCAGTCCCCGATCAATCATCTGGCTGCGCTTCTTCTGATCGCCCTCATCGTTCCCTCCGCTCGACATGCACGCACCCATCCTGTCTGAATGCGGCGGCCTCTTGCGGCGACCTTAGGAGGGATGGGTGCCAGTACCCGCGCGGGCGGTAGTGGGTGCCAGCCCACAGAAGCGCGTGGTGTCCAGGCGCGAGCGAGAACAATGGTGGGGATGCGATGTTCGGCGACAATGGGCGCGGAGAGAGTAGCGGTGGTGTTGGCGAGGGTATGGTATCAGAGGCAAGGTACTGCGGCTCGCCGCACGACCTTTGTGCCTGGGTGTTGCTGTCGAAGGCGAGGGCTGGAGAGCTCGCTTTGTTGACGTAAGGGTAGCTTGCGATGGATGGCACCGGGTGCGCGCCAAGCGACGTCGCGGTGCGATGGGCGGCAGGGAAGGAGCAGGGGATGTCGACTGCGGACGGAGGATGTCGGTGGTGATGGCGGCGGAGGAGCAAGGTGATTTCAGTGGGAGGTCTCACAGAGCGCGAGGCGGAACCAGGGTGATATGTTGATAGAGAATGGAGGAGAGCACCAGCTCCAGTGCAGCGTGCAGTTCGGCTGGGGGCAGCGGGCTAGTGACCCTCAGCTACACTTCATAGTACGTGTATATACACAGTGATAATAGGTATTCACTCTGCTCTCAGACAACGGTGTCAAGAATAGAACAAGGCTAGCGTTCATATCTGTGGCCATGTCTAGAGTAGTGAGTCTACATAAGTCTATGGCTATAGCTCACAGCAAAGGGAGAGACATGTCCTGTGTGTGACTGATGGCTGGACGACTTCGTGGCCGGGCACACGTCTGATGTGCCTGATGCCTCCTCGCCTTTGCCGCCCACGAGCGTACCTAGGATGCGATATGTGCGTGGCTCGCAGCACAGCACAACAAGGCCTGCTCTCACTACTAAAATCAGCTACACCAGTCATGATATTCACCGCTCCAGTCGGAGAATATGGACGGTCGCATTCGTGTGCTACCAGCTACGCGCTTCCCTTCCCGCAGGGTGTGCACCTCCGAAAGAGTTGGTCATACCGTGGATAGCCTCTTGTCTGATCTTGAAACCCGATTCTGGCCGGCCCAAGCTTGCTAAGTCGAATCGTGAGGTGCAGCAGCAGCAGGAGGCAGTAGTAGTGGAGACCTCCATCTCCCTCGCCTTTCTCCACAGATATGACGAAAAAGTGGTTGTGAGGCCGTGACGAAGGGTTTGCGGTACTTGCAGGAACGGCTGCAGACTGCAGAAAATTGTCCGATGCTTGTGTGCGATGGGGGGCCCATCCTGGTGGTGCCGAGAGGTGTGATTACATATTGTGCAAGTACTATAGGAAAGTATATCGCTGGAAAAGGGCTGATTACAGGCAACGCACAGCCAGCTCTGTCAAGTTCCGATGATCGGAGGACTCGCAATCCAGGTACGATCGTGACGACGATGAGTTAGTGAGTACATGTATGTACCTACCGCTATGTTAAGAACGGACTGTACTTCGAATTGGCCGTTTCTCCTCGTCGACAATGGTTATGGCTGAGAAGTGAGTGGTGGCAAATTGCAGATTGTCTAACAGTCCGTGTATGAGAAGGGCACGCGGCCGACGTTTGAGGATGAAGCAGTTTTGCGAGCCCGCGGAGCAGACAGAGTACATAAGTTCGTAGTGTTAGCGACCTTTGCGTGTCGGTAACATTATTCTATCACCAGCGACATATATGGTGCATGCTTGGAGGATAGATTTTGGCATCCCATTGGATACATATGGCCTTCGTAAATCAACAGCTTCAGTACATCGTAAAAATGATGGTGCAAGTGAGATACCCGTTAATCGACAAACCTTGGCCCACACGGAGTATGAAAACACGATACTATGAAATCCACGTGGCAAGAGGTAGATAGTGTCTCTTATTTCCAGCACATGCACATCAGAAGTGCGTCTTTCGTTTCACCAAGAGACGGATGAACGACCGGACGGCACCGGGCCACGGGAGATCTGGACAAGACCAGCAAGGTGAAAATGGGCGGAAAAGTAACGTCATGGGCAATAATCGACATTCGGAGACAGCACCGAGTCCGTCTAAGCCCACCGCGTACGAGGTGACATGATGTAGGTAGGTACATGTACTTGTATCTATGTATGCTAGCAACAGGTGAGGTGCTCAAGAAGAACGATGAGGGTGGAAAGAGTCACGGTTATCGGTATCCGGTAGGGCAGCACTGCAAAAACCAGTAACAGTACAGTAGTAGGCATGTTAGAAACGTCATGATGCGCGCTGGCGATACATAGACGCGACCTCTCAACACGTGTATGGCTGAATTACACCCACCACGGAGCGGTCGTAGCGCTGCCTCTGTGGCTGATCAAGTTTTGGGTGCTGGCGAGGCTGGATCGGAGATCGAAGTACTGTAGTGTAGTAGCAGTGGATACATGTAGTTAGTGGATATGGCGGTCGACCACACCGTCTGCGCCTGTGTGCGTAGAATAGCATCTCGCCTTTTGCCCTTCTTCTCTCGCCCTTCCCTCGTCATTAGCAAAATCCCATCCTCTCGCTGTCCATACCTACAGTGAAGTACCTACACATACCTCGCTCCCTCTCACGCGCCTGCCCACTTCGGGCTCTCTCTCCCTCTCGCCACACTTCAACCCCGCGCCCATTGCCACCCCGAACAGCAGCAGTCACCGGCACTCGCAGATCTTCTTTGCGACAGACACAAACAAAGTCGGTATGTACATACCTACTCTAGCAACAACACATCCCTCCTGCCAGCCGCCGTCAACATTACATCGCCCATGCTTATCGAGTCTAGCTTCCAGTTACGCCACCGTGACAACCCAGCCCCACACCAATCGTCCTAGTCTCTAGAGCCGCCGCCAACTTCACCACCTCCACGCACTCCTCCCTCCCCACCGACCACCGCCAAACAATCACAAAACTCTTTCATCATGGCGGAATTCGTGCGAGCCCAGATTTTCGGCACCACCTTTGAGATCACGAGCAGGTACGGACAAACCAAGCGTTTCGCGCATGCCAGGGAGAACGGCGTGGACAGCGAGGACAGCATGAAAGAGAACGACATGGGCTAACGGCCACAACAGGTACTCGGATCTGCAGCCTGTGGGCATGGGCGCCTTCGGGCTTGTATGGTGAGTGATTTCCAGGGGAAAAAAGACAAATGAACACGCGCTCACACCCGGAACAGCTCGGCCAAGGATCAGCTCACTGCCTCGCCTGTTGCAATCAAGAAGATTATGAAGCCATTCAGCACGCCTGTCTTGTCCAAGCGCACATACCGTGAGCTGAAGTTGCTCAAGCACTTGCGCCATGAGAACGTACGATTTCCCGCCCTTTCCTTGTTCGCCATGGAACCCCCACTAAAACAAACAACAGGTCATCAGTCTCAGCGATATCTTCATTTCCCCTCTCGAGGACATGTATGTTGGTAAGTGGAATTCTCAATTCCATGGAATTTAGCAGAATCTGACAATATCCCAGTCACCGAGCTCTTGGGCACCGACTTGCACCGCCTCCTCACCTCGCGCCCTCTTGAGAAGCAGTTCATCCAATACTTCCTCTACCAGATCTTGGTAAGATATACATTCAACTTCTACCCGACATCACTAACATGTACAGCGTGGTCTGAAATACGTCCACTCCGCTGGCGTTGTCCACCGTGACCTCAAACCCTCCAACATTCTCGTCAACGAGAACTGCGATTTGAAGATTTGCGACTTTGGCCTTGCCCGTATCCAGGACCCTCAAATGACCGGCTATGTCTCGACGAGATATTACAGAGCACCGGAGATCATGCTCACGTGGCAAAAGTACGACGTCGAAGTAGACATCTGGAGCGCAGGGTGCATCTTCGCCGAGATGCTCGAGGGCAAACCCCTTTTCCCCGGAAAGGATCACGTCAACCAGTTCTCCATCATCACCGAATTGCTCGGAACCCCGCCAGACGATGTTATCAGCACCATCTGCAGCGAGAACACCCTTCGATTCGTCCAGTCTCTGCCCAAGCGCGAGCGCCAGCCGCTCAAGAACAAGTTCAAGAACGCAGACCCGCAGGCTATTGAGCTTCTTGAGAAGATGCTGGTCTTCGACCCGCGTACCCGCATAAAGGCCGGTGCCGCGCTCGCCGACCCCTACCTCGCGCCCTACCACGACCCGACCGATGAGCCCGTTGCCGAGGAGAAGTTCGACTGGTCCTTCAACGACGCCGATTTGCCCGTTGACACCTGGAAGATCATGATGTGAGTATCCTGCAACCGGAGATCTTGCAGGAATCAAGCGCTGACAAGAAAAATAGGTACTCTGAAATTCTCGACTACCACAACGTCGACACAAACGGTGACCCTTCCGCCGAAGCTCACGGCGAGGTCCCACGAGCCGTGAACCAATGATGACCAATTCGATCCCCGGAATTGTATGGCACACATGGCGGCTACGGCGTCTCACCACGGGTGTCTGGAACACACAACTTATGATTATTGCTAGGGAAGGGCATGAGGAAAGACAGGTACACAAATGCTAAGGGCCTAGGATATCTATGGGGTATTTTTCCATTCTTCTTTCTTTTCCTTTTGCAACGACAAGCAGCTATGAAACTGCGGCATGGGATGGGAAAAGAAGGGAGGAAGAAAGAAGATGGGGGGTGGTAAAAGAAAAGAAGGCATACGTGTGTGCGCATGTGTGCATCTCGGTCCGCCGCGGCGACTGAGCCCCTCCAACCGGAGGGGTGTTTATTAGATGGAAAATGAAATACGACTTATTAGCCTTATACCATACATCGATTTTCTCTTCTACATCATGATGGTCTCAGCATTTGGTTGCACCTAGAGATATAGATAATAAACATCAGAGAAGAATAGGTACCTAACTCGGGTAGACCCTTGTACGCTAAGGCCGCTCAGATGACTTCACCGCCCGTACTCGAGGTATCTTATACTGTATGCACGTAGTCTACCTAAGTATCATGTGAAGTCGTACTGCCAGACAGCTTAAAGCTACCATACCTATGCGCTGTCCACGCCGATCCACTACCCAGCTACTTGGTCGCCTCGAAACTCAGCTTCCCGTCATATGTTAGACTAGTCAGCCTAGCCTCAACTGCTCTGCTCTGCCCAGCACACCACACAACACAACATACATAAAAGCATACTCCTGACGGACCGACGGCCAGCAAAGAGGTCCACCTCAGCATGAAGTCTCCCACCAAAAGCTGATCTGACCGCCCGCATACCCAAGCACTTTTCCCCTACAACAGCGACAACGGATCCAGCGACAAAGACAAAGCCCGGCTTGATCGAACATAGACCGACAACCGACGACCTAGGGAGCCACCCCTCGACAGCGTCTTGTCTTGTCCCGTTCCGTCCTGTCCTGCTCTGTTCACAAAAACAAGACCATGCCCACCAACCCTCCCCCACCCACGCATCGCGCTCCGTTCACCCCTCTCGTCTGCGTCGTCGACTTCCACCACGCCCGCGGGCCCGAAATCGAACTCTGGATCGGCGCCAAACCAGGTCGCGACCCCGCCGAAGACAATGACTGGGGCTTGATCCCGTACATGGCGCTGCCGGACGGCGCGCACTCGCTCACGGAGGAGTTTAGCTATTTCACGCTGGTGCAGAAGAGGAGGAACGGCAGCAGTGATGGCAGTGAGAGCGCGGATGAGGAGGAGGAGGCAGCAACATCACAGGGAGAGGAGAGCTCGGTTTTCGGCATCAGTTGCACGCAGCAGTTGGATGCTTCTAAGCTGCTTTTCAAGAGCGAGGACGTCACTCGGAGTGCGGTGCAGAAGGCTGTTGTTGCTCTGACGGATCGGCCGGAGGAATTTGGGCGGTTGAGGGAGAAGCTTTCGGTTGTTACTAGGGCTTGGTTTGCACAGAGGGATTTTAGAGATGTGGAGATTTTGGAGGTGGGTTAGTTGGATTTTCTTTCTTACCCTCATTTTCTTGCGGGAATGGGAGAATACTTGAGGGATGGAGGGCGAAGTATTGGTGGATCTGATTTCCAAGAGCTTTCCATGCTGACTTGAGACTTTCTGGTTTAGAGATTCCAGGAGAATTTGGCGCACGAGGCTGAGCAGAATGAGGAGGAGAAGGATCAGTACTTTGGCCTCTCGCTGAGAGAGCTGGTGCACACGTACAAGTGGCAGACGCTGGTGCTGTTCAAGTGTTTATTGTTGCAGCCAAAGGTGAGTTCAAAATGTATCGTAGGACCGAGAGCATCCAAGACTGACCGTAGGACAATAGATGCTCTTTTTCGGCTCACATTGCGAGAAGGTATGCCAAGTACAATTCTCGCTCCTGTCACTCATACCTGGTCTTGTGCGAAATTTACAAGACTGTGCCGCACCACATCTCGACCGATATGGACGGACAGTACGGCCACAGGACAGCGTCAAGACGAGCGATCGCACTTCACTTCTCGCATACATGGGTCTGCCCTTGCAAATCTTTGGCAAGGGTAGTTTATTCGGCCCTTACACGCCCCTCCAGCAACTGGACACTTTGACCGATGAGGGCACGAAGAGCTATATCCTGGGTAGTACCAATAGCCTTCTGCTCAGTCAAAAGGAACGCTACTGCGACATCATGATCAACCTCGACGACGACCTGATCGAAGTCCTCTCCCCGAGTCTGCGGCAAGCAACAACCCTCTCCACCGCAGACAGACGCTGGATGGACTTCCTCACGCAGGCGGTCAACGACACATGGGACGAATCCGACCCTTCGCGACCAAAGACCCACGGCTACGCGGGCAGCGAAGAGTTCATCCGCCTGCAGTTCGAAGAATACCTCTTCGCATTCCTCTCCGCCGAAAAATACCACCAATACCTCGGCAAGCAAACCACCCCGGACCCTAAAGCCCTGCTTGCAGACGTCGAAGGCGATCCTTCGATAGAGTTCTACACTCCTTTCAGAGACGCCTGGCAGCAAACGGAAAACTACAAGCTCTGGCAGCGCCTGACGGACTTGCACCTCTTCGACATCGTCGAGCCCAGACACCCCTGCGCCGGCGGTCTGACGATCGAAGACGTCCAGCGCCGCCTTGCTGCCCAGGTCGCGGAATTACACTTGGACGAGCGCTTCAACCAGACGCGAGAGGTTGTGAACGAGCGCATCGCCGCCGGCCGATCGCAGGTCACCTCGGCTTTCAACAAGGTCTGGTCTGATATTGAAGTCATGCGAGAAGCTCAGCGCAAGCGTGGCGAGGAGGCTAGAGCCGCGGCGGAGAGTGAAGGTGGTTCTGTCCAACAGCAACAGCAACAGCAGCAGCAACAATCACAAACGCAGCAGGCTCAGGCTAATGTGCAGGCTGCGAGCCAGAGGGCTTCGGCTTACTTGAGCTCGTGGGGTTCATGGGCGGCGGAGAAGAGGAAGCAGGGTTGGAGGGCCAAGGCCGTCGAGACTCCTGCTGCTGCTGCTGCTCCGGCTTCCACACCAGCGAATGAAAAGGCGAGCGCGGAGGAGAGGCCGCAGATACCGACTGCCAGTGAACTGCAGAGAGCGGCGGCGGCGGAGAACGAAGAATTGGATGCTGCTGCTCGTCAAGAGAAGAGGCTGCCTCGGCAATAACAGCAAGCAGCGATGACTATAGCGGCTGTATTTGAAGCTGGCCGTAAGAAACAATTGGATGAAGGCTTAATGATGATGCGAAGTACGAAGACAGTTCGAGTACATAACATGTTTACCTCACTTTAATCAACACTTCAGAAACGAACCAGGTGCCCTCGATTCTGCACTCTCAATTCCTTTGTGCGCCTGCTCGTTTTTGGGAAGAAGGAGTGATATAACCACGTCTGATGCTGAGACACAGGGAGACCAGAACAAAAAAACCAACAGTACATAGAGCCTTCCGAATACTACATGTACTCACAGTGGTACGGTAAGGACTCTCAAAGCAGAAGGGTAGTTCGATTTCTCGCTCTCATATTGATTCTATCTCTCCATAGCATCCTCCTCCGACACACATCATCAGTCTCTCCAGCCTATCTCTATACAAAGGTTAAAGCAAAAAAAAGGTAAAAAAAAGTAACAGTTCGTGGGCTCGTGAGGGAAGACTTGAAAGCAACAAGGCCGCTGGGGGGTGAAAGAGGAAAAAAAAAAGGAAAAGGACCAAGGACCACAGGACCCGAAAAGGCTCGAAAGAAAGAGCAAAACCCGCGCGACAAACTTGGTGCGATCATCCTCTCAACCACTGCGGAAGAAGAACCCCTCCCGCAAGTATCCATGTCAATGTCGTTCCCCAAGAATCGAGCGCCGTTGTCTCGAAGACCAGAGAGAAAGTCCCTTGAGAAGACGTCGAGAAGGGAAAGGGAAAGAGACA
>Ga0265797_10000289_pt1 | contig 94841 bp, 79 predicted proteins | sample P2T30metagenome_FD_192433 | JGI IMG/M metagenome (GOLD analysis project Ga0265797, IMG submission 192433) | Plant litter microbial communities from East Loma Ridge, Irvine, California - P2 T30 | ecosystem: Environmental > Terrestrial > Plant litter > Unclassified | place: USA: California... | reverse complement strand
TGCCTCGGCGTCCAGCACCGTGATCGGCGCGCTGCCGGCGCGCAGGCCGTCGCTGGCGCTGAGGTCGAAGGCGCCGCTCGAGATCAGGCCGGTCGGCAGCTTGACGGCAATTGCGCCGCTCTTGTCGGCAGTGGCGTTGATGTTGTGCAGGGCGGCTTCATCGCCGTCGGCGCGCACCGTCAGCGCGACGGTGGCGCCCGGGGTGAAGCCGGCGCCGCGCACCTCGATCGTCTCGCCTTGCTTGTAGAACGAGCGCAGTGGCGACAGGATGGCCTCATCGAGCTTGCCTTCGATCAGGGGACCGTGCTGGTTCTCGAGGTCACCGCGCTCGTAGGCGGCGTAGACGCTCGTATCGCGCTCGTAATATGGATCGACGTACCAGCCGCCGTTGGGCGAACGCACCGAGGCGTGCAGGCCGAGCGGAGTGATGTCCATGCGCAGGGTCGCAGCCGGATCGTCGATGCCCTGCCCGCGGTAGGTCTTGATGCCCGGATGCCTGGCGGCCAGGCCCGGCTCCATGACAGGCGACTCGACCAGCATGAAGCGCTGATAGCCGCCGCGCGGATGCGGCAGCGAAATGGTCAGGCCGCTCGCTATCGAGCGCTCGCCGCGCGCCAGCGGGGCTCCCGCAGCCAGCGCCCGGATCCCGGCGAAATCGAGCGTCGCGGTGCGCAGGCGGCGCAACTTCAGCGCCGGCGCCTTGCCGCGCAAGCTCGCCGATGGCGCGATGGTGACGTCTTGCCAGTAGGGCGCTGCGCGCTGGGTGGTGGGCGCCGTGGCGCCGGCCTGGTAAGCATGTGCCAGCGGTGCGGCGCCAGCGAAGGCGAGGGCGATGCACAGGGCGAGGGCGGTGGTGCGAGGAGTGCGGAGAGTGCGGAGGGCGTGCTGCGTCTGATGCAGATCGCCGTGCTGCGGCGAGCTCGAAGGCTTCGTTCTCATGCGTAGACCTTTCGCGACGGGTGTCTTGATGTGGTGGGCTGATGTTTTCCGTGTTTCCGTTTTTTTGGGATGGTGCGATGGAACGTACTGCGTCGTACGTGGTGCGGGGAATGACGCCTTGTGTCATGGATCGTGTTCATGTAATGACACAGACGCAAGGCAATGGTATTGCGTTATTTGTCTTAATTGCAAGTTAATATTTTCGTGTTGCAATCATGTTGAATGGGCAATGCAAGCCGGGTACAACGGCCGGGCAAAAGCATCGCCTCCCGCGCCGGTGCTGCGCGGGGAGGAGATCGGGAAGGTGCAATGGGCTGCGGCGCCCGGATGTCGACGCGGTCGGGCGCTGTGTGCAGACGGCGAGTTGCCGGGCCTGCCCTGAGGCCGGCGTGATGGCCGGGTTCTGGTGGCGCATGACGCCGAACCCGGGCGTTAATGAGGCACGCAGCTGCTAGTGCGGCGCCTTTTCATCGGGCCGCAGCGTCAGCACCCGCACGCCATGACGCGTCACCGCCACCGTATGCTCGAACTGCGCCGACAGTTGGCCGTCACGCGTGACGACCGTCCAGCCATCGTCTTCGGTGCGCACATTGCGCCGCCCGCCGTTGATCATCGGCTCGATGGTGAAGACCATCCCTTCCTGCAGCAGCATGCCGGTATGCGGCCGACCCCAGTGCAGCACTTGCGGCAGTTCGTGCATCTCGCGCCCGATGCCATGGCCGCAGTACTCGCGCACCACCGAATAGCCGTTCTTGCGCGCGTGGCGCTCGATCGCGTATCCGATGTCGCCCAGCCTGGCGCCGGGACGTACCGCCCGGATCCCCTGCCACATGGCGTCATAGGTGGTCTGCACCAGCCGCTGCGCCAGCGGCGCGACCTGGCCCACCAGATAGGTCTTGCTGGAGTCGGCGATGTAGCCGTGCTTTTCGAGCGTGATGTCGAAGTTGACGATGTCGCCGTTCTTCAATATGTCGGCATCGGACGGCACGCCATGGCACACCACGTGGTTGCGCGACGAGTTCAGTGCGTAGGCATAGCCGTACTGCCCCTTGCTGGCAGGGCGCGCCTTGAGCGTATCGACGATCAGCCTGTCGACCAGGTCGTTCACTCGCATGGTCGACATGCCGATCAGATCGAGCCCGTCGAGGTGGGTGAACACCTCGGCCAGCAGCTTGCCCGATTCGGCCATCAGGGCGATTTCTTCCGGTCGCTTGACCATGCCTAGGCAGCCTTGACCGATTGCGGCACGACCCCGGCGGCGCGCAGCTCACGCGCGACGATCTCGTTGAAGCTGACGGTTGGATTCATCTCGGCGAGCATGCCGATCTTGATCCAGAACGCGGCCTGCGCGTTGATCGAGCGGCATGAGACCGCGCTGGCCTTGCGCATCTGGTCGTGCAGTTCGTCGTCGATGTTGACGATGCCCATGGAGTGCTCCTTTATATATGATTCGTACATGGATCATATATCGGAGGGCCGTAGCGACGCAAGGCCTGAGTCAGGCAATGATTCATCGCTCAGTGACGAAGGCCGGCATCCCGGCCTTGCTGTCTTACTCGACCAATGGATTGACGACTGCCTGGAGCAACTGCGCTGCTTTCGCCAGAATGGGCCCGGCCATGTCATCGGCTTGCAGCACCGAAAATGGCCCCTCGCCGAAATACAGGCCGTCGGATACGAGAAATGTAATGCGAACGTTGCCGGCTTTCGGCGGTGGCAGTCGTTGCTCTTCCCATGGACCGATCTGTTCCACGATCGGTCGGGAAACCTCGATCAGTTCCTGCGCGATCACTGCTACTGGCGTGTCGTTGGCTTCGACAACGGCGATCTTGCCCGACTGATTCAGGTAACGCACGCCGCCATCGCTGAACGCCGCCAGCACATCGAGCCCACCCGCAAGCGGGACTTCGACAATCACGCCGAGCAGCGTCTTCGTCGGCACCTCGGCGCCCATCGCGCGTAGACGGAGATAGGCGAGCGCCCGGACTCTTCCTTCGTTGTTTGGGTCGCTCGCCAGTTTCAGGAGCGCCGATTCATCAGGCGCGTCGGCCAGCAATGCAGGCCATGGTCCGCTATCGCTGTCTTCCAGGCTTTTCGTGAACAGATCGAGCTCATCACAAAAGAGCAGGTTGTAGAAAAAGTTCACATGCGATTCTGCGTACGGGTGATGAAGTCCGGGAGGCGGGGCCGGCTCGGCAGGTGGCGTTGTCACGCCGATGGCAGCAAGGAGCTTCTTGAGCATGTGATCTCCATGAGTGGTGAGATACGAGAGCAGCGGATCCTTGTGATTCGAGTGGCATAACAACGCCGCGTGAGAATTGTTCCCACGCGGCGCATACAGAAAAGAATAGCAGAGTAACCGGGGAAAGTAGACTTCCGGTTACGTGCGGACTCACATCAGAAATCCACCTGCGCCGACAACCTGAACGTGCGTGGCGCCCCCGGCAGCAGATACCCGCCCAGCGACTGCGTCACATCACGCCAGTAGAACTTGTCGAACGCATTGTCCACACGCGCCCGGATCACGGTGTTCATGCCGCCCAGGCGCAGCGCATACGAGGCCCCGAAACCGGCCACGTGATAGCCCGGCACCTTGACCCGATTGGCCGGATCGAAGGCCTTGTCGCTCGAGTACTGCCATACCGCGTCGAGCTTGAGTCCATCGATCTGCGGCACCGCGTAACCCAGCCACACCGCCGAGCGGTACTTCGGCACATTGGTCACGCGCTTGCCTTCGGTCGTGATGTCGCCGGTGTCGCTCTGGTCGGTGTCGAGCGCCATCAGCGAGACACTGTAGTCGAGGTTGCGCAGCGCCTGGCCCTGGGCCGACAGTTCCAGGCCGCGGTGCTTCTGTTCGCCGGCGCGGACAAAGGTGTTGGCGGCGTTGGTGTACTCCAGGCCCTGGCGGATTTCGAACAGCGAGCCGGCCAGCGCCAGGTGCTCGTTGACGTTGCGCTTGAAGCCGATCTCGGCCTGTTTCGAGCGCGCTGGCGCGAGGGCGCTGTTCTCGTTGGTGGTTTCCATCGGCGCGATGCCGCCATACTGCAAGCCATGGCTGATCGAGCCGTACACGCGCCAGTCGCGCGCCGGCGCGTACACCAGCGCCACGTTCGGCAGCAGGTACGAATCGCGTTCGCGCACCCACGGCTGATCGATCTCTTCGAGCTCGTTGCGCTTGATCTTCACGTAGCGCACGCCCGCGTGCAGCGTGATCTGGTCCGACAGCGTCAGCACGTCCTGCACGAAGGCCGAGCGCTCCTGAATGCTGCGGCGCTCCATCACCGGGCCGGTGCTGAAGTCGGCGCCGATCGGCGCCACGATCAGGTTTTGATAGATGTTGCTCGAGCCGACGTATTCGTACACGTCTTCGCCGAAGCTGTCGTGACGCTCGGCGTAGGCCAGGCCGGCGCTGAGCGAATGGCGCAGCGCGCCGGTGGCGAAGCGGCCCTGCAGCAGGGCCTGCGCGCCCCATGGCGTCTTGCGCTCGCCCACGCTCTGGTAGTCGTACACGTCATAGTCGCCGTTCGAGCAGTAGCCCGGATAGTAGCCGTCGCCTTCGTTGCTGCAGCCGTAAGGGAAGGCGGTGTAGTCGTCGCGCTTGAACCAGTGCTTGTTGGCGCTGACGGTGGCGTTCCAGTCGGCGTTGATGCGGTACGCGAAGTTCAAGCCCAGGTTGCTGCTGTCGGTATCCACCGGCTTGGTCCACGGCTGCTCGTTGAGCAGGGTTTTCGCAGAGACGCCGGTCGGCAGCGCCTGGTTGCGAATCAGCTGGTAGCCGGGCGCCGTGATCTGCGATTTGTGCTGGTGGTCGATGTCCAGTTGCAGCAGGGCGTCGGGCGTGATCTGCCAGTCGAATGCGGCCGAGACGAACTGGCGCTTGCCGTCGGCGCCGCGCACATACGATTTCAGATCCTCGGCGGCGGCGTTGATGCGGTAGCCGAAGCGGCGGTCTTCGAAGCGCCCGCCCAGGTCGACCGCGCCATACACGGTGCCACGCTCGCGCACTTCGACCGTCGCCGAGCGCAGCGGCGCAGCGGTGGGGCGCTTGGTGACCAGGTTGATCATGCCGCCGGGCGCCGCCACGCCTGCCTGCAAACCGGCCAGGCCGCGCAGGATCTCGATGCGTTCCTTGTTCTCGAGCGGAATCTGGGTGTCGCCCGAGATCGCGATCATGTCCTTGCGATAGCTGGTGGCGTTGTCGAGGGCGAAACCGCGGATCGAGAACTGTTCGGCATAGCCGACCGCGTTGTAGGCGTCGCCGATCGAGGCGTCGAAGCGCGAGGCTTCGCTGACGCTGCGAATCGACAGGTCCTGCATCTGGTTCAGCGTCAGGGCGCTGATCGAGGCGGGCGTGTCGAGCAGCGGGGTGTCGGAAAAGCCGCCAATGCTGGCGCGGTCAGTGGGCACCCACTTGCTGCCGCTGACGAGCACCGACTGCACCTGCTCTTGCGCGCTCGCCGACGGGATGGAGAACGCCTGCACGATGGCGCAGGCGAGGACTGTGTATTTCAGCGTGTGTTTCATGGTTTGCTCATGTTCGCGCGCCAGTGGCGCGCAGCTTTGAAAAAGCCGGAGCCAACGTGGGGGAAGGGGCAAACGGGATGAATGCTGCTTTGCGCGCTTTCCTTCGCTGGCATTATCCAGATCAGGTACGAAGGGTATGTCTCACCCGGAAACGACGTTCCAGGACCCCTAGCGAAGGCGCGAGTGTAGCACGGCCCGGCACCGGTGTGACGATTCTGTCAAGGACAGGTGAGGCGGCCCGAGCCCGGCGCCGGCAACGATTCAGGCCTGCGCGGTAACCGAGGTCTCGGTTCGAACGATCGTGCTGGTTTGCGCCGGCAGCCGCAGCGGCGCCAGCGTGGCGCGCGTTGCCTCGCCGATCAGGCGCCAGTGTTCGCGTCGCTGGGCCGCGCGCTTGCGGTGCTTCGACGGCATGTCCTGCAGCGGCTTGAGGTAGAACGGCAGCGCGATCGAATAGCAGCGCGCGTCGATCTCGGCGCCGCCCAGGATGCGCCAGAAGCCGTCGTACGAATTCTCGAAGGCGCGTGCCTGCGCTTCATCGGCATGCGCCACATAGGCCACGTGGGCCGGCGCGCGCACGGCCAGCACGCGCTCGATGCCGAGCAGGCCGGCCAGGCCTTGCAGCGCCGCGAAGCAGAAGAAGCTGGGCGAATTGTTCGGGAAAACGCGCTCGAAAGCGTCGAAGGCGGCCCCGGATTCGCTCCAGCGGCCCTGGTTGCGCGTGACCAGCGGCGCGCTTGGCAGGTCGATCCCGAACAGCGCGCCTTCGACCCAGCTGAAGGACAGGCGGTGCAGCACGATACCGTCCACCTGCAGGGCAATCGTGAGGTCGCCCTCGGGATCGTCCTGCGGTCCGGTCGCCAGCGTCAGGGCGAATGCGCCATCGGCGCTGTCATGGCGCCACAGGTCGATGCCGGCGCCGCCGCCGCTGCCGCCGCCACCATAAATGGCTTGCTGGTAGCTGGCGTCGAACGTAGCGTCTTCAAAACGGTAATGCGTCAGCACGCAGCGCAGGCGCTCGCGCGGATCCAGGCCGCGCACCAGGTACTCGCGCTGGCTCAGCTGGCGCAGCGCAGCGCCCGGCACGCTGCCGGGCGCCTTGTCCAGCTGGCGTACCAGGTCGAGGCGTGACAAGGACTGGGGCTCGCGCCAGAAGCGCAGCGCCTGCCAGCGTTGGGTCAATCGAGCGAAAATCATGGGACGCTCCATTCGGCGAAGTGTGACGACGGCGCAGACTGCGAGGCCACGTCTTGATCGAGCAACGCACGCCTTCCAGGGCGGCGTCCTGCACAGTGAATTGATGCAACAAATAATTCCACAGCGCAATTATGGGCCGAAACGCCAGCTTGTGCTCAGTTGATTGGCAAGAAAAGGCGCGATGGCTGTGGAATGCGGCGCGATCACGAAACTTTTGTGGCTTGCGGCAACCGGTGTAACTTGTGGTTTTTATAAACAGGCGCGGCAAGATTACCATGTTTACGCGGCGACGTTCTTTTTGCTTCTCCGTCCATAATGCGCCGACACCAATCCAAGCGGAGGCGATCGATGGCATACGAACTGTTCTACTGGCCGCAGATTCAGGGGCGCGGCGAATTCGTCCGGCTGGCGCTGGAAGAGGCGGGCGCCGATTATGTCGACGTGGCGCGGCGTGACGGCGGCACCGAGCTGTTGATGGCGGCGCTCGAAGTGGGGGAGCATCCGTCATTTGCGCCACCGTTCCTGAAGGCGGGCGAACTGACCATCGGCCAGGTCTCGACCATCCTGCTGTATCTGGGCGAGCAGCATGGCCTGGCGCCGCGCACCGAGCCGGGGCGGCTGTGGGTGCAACAGCTGCAGCTGACCATCGCCGACCTGGTGACCGAGGCGCACGACAGCCATCACCCGATCGCCAGTTCGCTGTATTACGAAGACCAGAAGCCCGAAGCGCTGCGGCGCGCGGCCGATTTCGTCGAGACCCGGATCCCGAAATTCCTCGGCTACTTCGCGCGCATGCTGAGCAATCCCGAGCCGCGGCCGTATCTCACCGGCGAGCGCGTGACCTATGCCGATCTGTCGCTGTTCCAGGTAATCGAAGGGCTGCGCTACGCGTTCCCGAATACGATGCATCAGATCGAGACCGAATACCCGGTGCTGGGCCAACTGCGCGACCGGGTGGCGGCGCGGCCCAACATCGCGGCCTATCTGGCGTCCGAACGGCGGATTCCGTTCAACCAGGACGGCATCTTCCGTCACTATCCGGAGCTCGATCAGTAAGCGCTCATTAAGCGCTCATTAAGCGCTCATTAAGCGTTCAGTGGCTGGCGACGGCGCCGCCAACGGCCGGCTTGAGCGGCACCCCGTCACGCCGGTCAAGCCAGCCGGCCAGGGTGGTAAGCAGCAGTGCGCCAAGCACCACCAGGGCGCCGATCCAGGGCGTCGCCATCAGGCCAAGCCGCTCGACGATGAGGCCACCGCCCCAGGCGCCGAGCGCAATGCCGACATTGAAGGCGGCGATGTTCAGGCCTGACGCCACGTCCACCGCCTGCGGCGCGTCGCGTTCGGCGGGCTGCACCACGTACACCTGCAGGCCCGGCACGTTGCCGAAGGCAACCGCGCCCCAGGCCAGCACGGTGACCAGCACCAGCGTTTTGTTCGGCGCGGTAACGCTCAGTATCAGCAGCACGGTGGCGAGCAAGCCGAACACGATCTGCAGCGCGCGCACCGGGCCGTGGCGGTCGGCGAGCCTGCCGCCCCAGATATTCCCGGCCGCGACCGAGACGCCATACACCAGCATTACCAGGCTCACGCTCGACGCCGCAAAGCCGGCCACTTCCTGCAGGATCGGCGCCAGGTAGGTAAACGCGATGAACGAGCCGCCGTAGCCGAGCGTGGTCATGGCGTAGACCAGCAGCAGGCGCGGTTTCTTGAGCACCGCCAGTTGCGTCATCAGGCTCGATGGCTTGCTGCCGGCGATATCGCGCGGCACCGGCAGCGCGCTGCCGACCATCGCGATCACGCCCAGCAGCGACACGGCCAGGAAGGTGGCTTGCCAGCCGAAGTGCTGGCCGATGAAGGTTCCGAGCGGCACGCCGGTAACCAGGGCCACGGTCAGGCCGCTGAACATCAGGGCGATGGCGCTGGCGGCTTTTTCTTTCGGCACCAGGCTGGTGGCGATGGTCGAGCCGATCGAGAAGAACACGCCGTGCGCGAGGCCGGTGAGCACGCGCGCGGCCATCAGGCTGGCGTAGTTGGGCGCCATCCAGGCCACCAAGTTCCCGATCGTGAACAGGGCCATCAGGGCCAGCAGCAGGCGCTTGCGCGGCACGCGGCCGGTGAGGGCGGTGAGCAGCGGCGCGCCGACGGCCACGCCCAGCGCGTACAGGCTCACCAGCAGGCCGGCCGAGGGCACCGAGACCTGCAGGCTGGCGGCGATGGTGGGAATCAGGCCGACGATCACGAATTCGGTGGTGCCGATGGCGAATGCGCTCAGTGTGAGCGCCCAGAGGGCGAGAGGCATGGTCTTGTTCCTTGTGCGGATTTGCGTAGGCATGCAGTGTGCCGTCGCATTGCGCGAGGAAAAATAGCCGGCTGTACAATTCACTTTTGAGCTGGAGTCACCAATGATCGACGTGAATGCCCTGATTGTATTTTCCGCCGTCATGGATGCGGGATCGTTTTCGGCGGCGGCCGAGCGTCTCGGGCAGACCCCGTCGGGCGTGTCGCGCACCATCTCGCGGCTCGAGGAACGGCTCGGGATCACGCTGATGCAGCGCACCACGCGGCGCCTGCAGCTGACCGAAGAAGGGGCGTGGCTGCTCGGGCGTGCACGTGCGATCCTGGCCGACCTGGCCAATACCGAGGCCGAGGCGACGGCGCGCCGTTCGCAGCCATCGGGCCTGGTGCGGGTGAACGCGGCCACCCCGGCGCTCGGGCATTTGCTGGCGCCGCTGGTGCCCGATTTTCTGGACGCGTATCCGCTGGTGCAGCTCGAACTGGTCAGCGGCGAGACGTATGTCGACCTGATCGAAGAGCGCGCCGACCTGGCGATCCGCATCGGCGTGCTGCCCGACTCCACGCTCAATGCACGCAGGCTTGGCGCCAGCCGCCTGCGCATCGTGGCCGCGCCGGCGTATCTGGCCAGGCATGGCGCGCCGCGCATGCCAAGCGATCTGAAACAGCATCGCACCCTGGGCTTTAGCGCCCCGGCCTCGCTCAATACCTGGCCTTTGATGCATGCCGGCGTCGAAGGGTGGACCATCACGCCGGCAGCGACGGCGTCGAGTGGCGAGACAGTCAGGCAGCTGGCGCTGGCCGCAACCGGGATCGCATCGCTATCGCATTTCATGACGCGTGCGGATGTGGCGGCGGGAGCCCTGGTGCCGGTGCTGGAAGAGTATGTGCTGCCCTGGTCGCAGCCGGTATGGGCGGTGTTCTACAAGCAGGGCGCGCTGGCGCCGCGGGTGGCGGCGCTGGTGGAGTTTCTGGCCCAGCGCCTGGGACCAATGCTGCAAGAGTAGGCCTGCGTGTAAGTCGCAGGCCCGCACCTCACGCATCAGAACCCGTAGTTCGCGCGCGCATACAGATACCGTCCCGAACGGCCGAACGGCGCGTAGTTCGAGAACGGCGTATTGCCGGTGGTGTTCAGCGCCGGCGGCAGCGTTTCTGGATACTGGTCAAACACATTGTCCGCGCCCAGGGCCAGGGTCAGCTTCGGCGTGACGGCAAAGCGTCCTTCCAGATCGACCACGGTCTTGGCGCCCAACTCGAAGTCGAATGCCGCCGTGGTGCCCGGCGAGAGCACTTCGCCATAGCGCGTGGCGCGCAGCGTCGCACCCCACTGGCCCAGCTTCCAGTTCACGTTCGCGCTGACCTTGTTCTTCGGCTGGCCTTTTTCGAGCGACAGCACGTTGAGGCGGTCGAACAGCACCGGCGCCGGGTTCAGGGCCGCCAGCTGGGTCGTTACCGGCACCTTGGTCACTTCGGTCTTGGTGACGTTGCCGGCCAGCGTGAAGTCGAAGCGCCCGCTGCCTGCGGTATCGAGCGGCCAGTTGACGACCACGTCGACACCCTTGGTGGTGGTGTCGACGCCATTGATGAAGAAGCGCCCGCCGCCCACGCCGATGAAGCCCTGGCGCGCGATGTAGTCGCGCACATTGGCTTGCGTGAGGTTCTCGGACAGGATGATGCGGTCGTCGATGTCGATCCGGTAGGCGTCCACCGTCACGCTCACGGCGCCGACGCGCATCACGGCGCCGAGCGAGGCGTTGACCGATTTTTCGGCGTCGAGCGGCTTGGCGCCCAGGGCCACGGCCACCGGGTCCTCGGGCTTGAAGGTGGTGATCTCGTACGGCACGCCGTTGATGAAGTTGGTCGAGGTCGAGGTGAAGTTCTGCTGCTGCGGCGACGGCGCGCGGAAGCCGTTCTGGAGCGCGCCGCGCAGGGCGAACTGTTTATTGAAGTCGTAGCGCAGGGCCAGTTTGCCGGCCAGGCTGTTGCCGAAGTCGGAGTAACGCTCGGCGCGCACCGCGGCCGACGCCAGCAGTTCGGGCGTCAGGTTCGCTTCCAGGTCGATGAAGGCGCCGACCGCATTGCGGTGCGCATCGACTTCATTGGCTGGCCGGAAGCCCGGGAACACCTGCGCGCCCGGCGCCGCCGGGGTGCCGTTCGGCAGCAGTACGCCGCCGAAGCTGTATGACTGCTCTTCGCCAGCGAACAGCTCATAGCCTTCGCGCCGCGCTTCCACGCCCATCGCCAGGTTCAGTGGTGACGACAAGGAGGCCATCGGGATCGAACGCACCCCGGTCAGGTTGAACACGGTCTGGTCGTACGAATAGCCGCCGGCGTAGAACTCGGTCTTGCTGGTTGGCCCGAGCGAGCGGTTGAGCGTGTTTTCGATGGTGTATTCCATCTTGTTCTTGCCGTAGCCGAGCGAGGCATCCATGTCCCACTCGCCGATCTGCCAGGTCAGGCCGCCGGTCATCGAGAAGTCCTTGACGGTCGGCGCGATGATCGGCAGGAAGCCGTCCGGGTAGATCGAGATGATGTTGCGCGCGTCCTGCGCCGGGCGGAAGTAGCCGGACGAACGGGCGTCGCGGTCCTGGTAGCTGGCCCACCCGTACACCTTGACACCGTTGCCCAGGTTGTTGCCGGCGTTGGCGAAGAAGGTGGCTTGCTCCATTTCGGGTTCGCCATACCAGGCGTTGAAGCGGTCGATGGTGTTCTCGCGCGGATCGAACGCGCCGTTCACGCGCGGGTACTGCTGGCGCACGTCGTAGCCGCCACGCTCGGTGCGGTGCTGGTCGCGGTATTCGGCGGCCAGCGTCACGAAGCCGTCTTCACCCCAGGCCAAGCCTTTCCAGATGCTGACGGTGGCGGTCTGGCCGTCGGTGCGCTTGCGCGAATCCGGACCGCTCCAGGTGCCGCCGGCCGGCGTGGCGTCGTTCCACAGATCGTATTCGGACTTGCGCGCGCCATAGGTCACGCTCGCTTCGCCGCCATCACGGTCGGTGCGCAGGCGCATGTTGACCACGCCCGAGATGGCGTCGGAGCCGTATTGGGCGGCGGCGCCGTCGCGCAGCACTTCGACCGATTTCACGATCGCGGTCGGGATGGTGTTCAGGTCGACCGCGGCCGAGCCACGTCCGATCGAGCCGTTGACGTTGACCAGCGACGAGGTGTGGCGGCGCTTGGAGTTCACCAGCACCAGGGTCTGGTCGGGCGCCATGCCGCGCAGGGTGGCGGGACGGATGGTGTCGGTGCCGTCGGTGAGCGAAGGACGCGGGAAGTTCAGCGAGGGCAGGGCCATCGACAGCGCCTGGTTCATCTCGGTGCTGCCAGAATTTTTCAGTGTCTCGGCCGAGATGACGTCGACCGGCGCCGCGGTGTCGAGCACGGTGCGGTTGGCGACCCGCGTGCCGGTGACGACCACGGTGGCGGCGTCGGCGGCCGCGGCGGCCTGTGGCAGGTTTGCTTCCTGGGCCTGGGCGAGGCTCGCGCAAAGCGCGGCGATCGCCAGGGCTACTGCTGTTCTTTCCGTCCTGGCTCGATGCATGGTGCTGATCCTTTTAATGGTACGGCGGCGTTCTTGGGAAGGCGAGGCAAGGGCCTCCAAGCCATACTGATCAGCTGTTGCTTTCGTGTCAATTCGTGGTAACGAGGGAAGGCATCTTTACAACAACTGAACAACGTCAGGATTGCGTAAGGAGCCGGCTGTTCGATGGCGCCATTATGTGCATGGCATGGCATGGCATGGCATGGCATGGCATGGCATGGCATGGCTGGACCGGCTGACGTCACCGTGCTGCGATTCGCATGCCACGAGCGTGACTTTGCGCGCACATTCGCGCTGGGCGCGGATGCTATCTTCTGGTTTTCATCTTGCGGAGCGGGCATGCGTCGTCTCGTTGTGGTCTTCTTTGTCTGCTGCGCGATGCCATTGGCGAGCGCGCAGAAACAGCCTACCTACCGGCTCAAGTCGGACTGGCGCCTTGGTAGCACGCGCATCATGGATTCCGGCGCCAGGTCGCCGATCCCGTTCGACAAGCCCTACGCCGAGTTGAGCGCCGAACACCAGGCCATGCTCAAGGCGCCTTATGAAGCAATGGGCGAGGGCGACGAACCACCGTATCCGCTGCACGGCACCAAGGGACTGTGGACCCAGCTGATGCAGGCCGGCGACTACCTGCGCGAGTATGGCGAACTGCGCATCGTCGTCGATGTCGACCCGGCCGGGACGGCGACCGCGGCGCACGTGTACAGCACCCCGGGCAAGAACACGTCCGACTTCATGTCGGCAGTGCTGCTGAAGGAGCGCTACAAGCCGGCGCTATGCGCGGGCACGCCCTGCGCGCAGCAATTCCTGTTCGCGGTGCAATGGTCGAAAAAGTGATGCCGCAGCGGCGGCGCTAATCCAGATCGGCCTTGCGCCGCTGCATCTGGCTCACCTGCTTGTCGTTGGGACGGCGCCGGTCGACCCGAACCGGCGCGGCGTCGATCCGGCGCAGCCCGGCAAGCGAGCGTGACAGCACCTTGTCGGCCAACTCTGGCGGCAGGCCAGCCAGGCTGGCGTAGCGGCGCGCGCGGTCGATGCCGAATGCATCACGGGTCAGGATTGCAATCCCGATCAGTTCGGCGGTGTGGGTATCCATTCGGCGGCTCATGAACAACAGTCTACGGCGCTCGGCCAGCGCGCGCGGTTAAGTGCCTAACCTTACGGAAATGAACTATTCTTGAACTCACTCGAATAGTTTCGTGCTGGTTGATTTTTCTCAAGGCATAACGTGACGTTGTCTCTCTTCCCCTGCTTTCATGAGGTGCGCATCGATGTGGGCGCGCAGGTCGCCATCCATGCCATCGTGGGCGGATCGGGTCCGCCGCTGCTGCTGTTGCACGGCCACCCCCAGACCCACGCCATCTGGCACCGCGTGGCGCCAACACTGCGCGAGCGCTTCACGGTGGTGGCGTGCGATCTGCGCGGCTATGGCGATTCGTCCAAGCCGGTAGGCCAAGCCGATCACGCCAACTACAGCAAGCGCGCCATGGCGGCCGATGCGCTGGCGGTGATGCGCGCGCTTGGGTTCGAGACCTTCGACGTGCTGGCCCACGACCGCGGCGCGCGCGTGGCGCACCGCCTGGCGCTCGATTATCCGGCTGCGGTGCGGCGCCTGGCGCTGCTCGATATCGCGCCCACGCTGGCGATGTACGAGCAGACGTCGGAGGCATTCGCGCGCGCCTACTGGCATTGGTTCTTCCTGATCCAGCCGGCGCCGATGCCCGAGCGCCTGATCGAGGCCGACCCGGCGGCCTATGTGCGCGATGTGATGGGCAGGCGCAGTGCCGGCCTGGCGCCGTTCGATGCGCGCGCGCTGGCCGAATACGGGCGCTGCCTGGCCTTGCCGGGCGCGGCGCATGGCTTGTGCGAGGACTACCGGGCGGCCGCGACGATCGACCTCGAACACGACCGGGCCGATCGCGCTGCCGGCCGCAAGCTGGCAATGCCGCTGCTGGTGCTGTGGGGCGAGCAGGGCGTGGTGGGGCGCTGCTTCGATCCGCTGGCCGAGTGGCGCCGCGTGGCCGAAAATGTATCGGGCCAGGCGCTGGGCTGCGGGCACTACATCGCCGAGGAAGCGCCGCAGCTGTTGCTGGCGCAGGTGCTGCCGTTCTTCTAGCCGGCGCCGGCAAAATCGATGGTCGCGGTAACGCCGCGCCCAGCCTCGCCGTCGGACAAGGCGATCGTGCCGCCGTTGCGCGCGGCGCCACGTTCGGCGATCGCCAGCCCCAGGCCGCTGCCCGACTGCGCCTGCCCCGGCACCCGATAGAAGCGCTCGAATACCTTCTCGCGCAGCGCCGGGTCGATGCCCGGTCCCTGGTCGCACACCGACAGATGGCAGCCGCCGCTGGCGCGCGTCAGGCGCACCGTGATGCGGCCATCCTGCGGCGAATACTTGATCGCATTGCTGATCAGGTTGTCGAGCGCGGCCGCCATGCTCTCCACGTGCAGCCGCAGCACGCCGACGTCCGCGGCGTGAAAATCGATCTCGATATTGCGCTGCACCGCCAGGTGCGCCGCCGCAGCCACGCGCTCGCGCACGAATTCGGCGACGTCGGTCACCGGACAGGCCTGATCGACCTGCGGCTCGGCGCGGGTGCGCTCGAGCGCCAGCAGTTGGTGCACGGTGTGGGTGGCGCGCGCCACGCCGGCGCGCAGGCCGGCCGCCGGTTCGGCGCAGCGTTCGGCCGCATCGGCGCCGCAGCGGCTGATCAACACGTGGGCGTTGATCTGGATTGCCGCCAATGGGGTCTTGAGTTCATGCGCGGCGTCGGTCAGGAAATCGTGTTCGTGCTCGATGCGCCGGCTCAGGCGGTGCATCAAGCCATTGATTGCGTCGACCAGCGGCGCCAGTTCGCGGTACTTCGAATCGGGCAGCGGCGTCAGGTCGGCGTCCGAGCGCTGGGCGATGGCGATGGCGATCGAGCGCAGCGGGCGCAAGCCGATACCGACGATCAGCCAGGCGGGAATCAACAGCAGCGGCAAGCTGAAGATGGTCGACGACAGCAGGAAGCTCACGCCCCACACGGTCAGCATCCACTCGTCGTCGACTTCGTGCTGGCGTTCGACGATCAGCCCGGCCGCATCGTCACGCGCCACCGAACGCACCCACGCATACGATTCGGCGCTTGCCACCTCGGGCAGGTGGTCGGGCAGCGCCGGCGCCGAGTTGTAGATCAGGCGGCCGTCCTGCCACACGCGCATGCGCACCTGCGAGTGGTAATCGAGTTCTTCGAACATGCGCACCCGATTGGCTTCGATCGCTTCGAGCAGCGGCACCATGCGCGCGGGCCGGTCGATCACATCCTTCAGGTGCGCCAGCACGTTCATCGCATGCGTCACGTTCTCGCTGTCGGTGCGGGTGCGCTGGGTGGCCTTGGCTTCATGGAACACCCATAACAGGCCGATCAGCGCAACGCCGACGATCACGCCGGCAAAGCTGAGCATCAGGCGCCGGAACAGCGACGGTCGTCCGACCCTGCGCGCGGCGAAATCAAGCATCGCGCTGCACCATGTAGCCGACACCGCGCACGGTGCGGATCACGCCTTCGCCGATCTTCTTGCGCAGGTTGAAGATGTGGACATCCAGCGTCTGGCTCTGGCCATCGCCGGCGGGCAGGGCGCGCCGTTCGAGTTCGATCCGCGTCAGCACCCGGTTGGCCTGCTTCATGAGCGTGAGCAGCAGCGCGAACTCGGTCTTCGACAGCGTCACCGGCTGGCCGGCGCGCGTGACCAGCATGCGGTTTTCATCGAGCACCACGTCGCCCGCCTGCCACAGATTTTCTTCGAGCGCGCCGTGACTGCGGCGCACGATCGCGCGCAGGCGCACCAGCAGCTCCGGGATCTCGAACGGCTTGATCAGATAATCGTCGGCGCCCAGGTCGAAGCCTTTCAGGCGATCCTGCAAACTATCGCGCGCGCTGATGATCAACACCGGCAGCCGCACGCCGTCGGCGCGCAGGGCGCGCAGCAGGTCGTTGCCGTCGCCGTCGGGCAGGTTCAGGTCAAGCACCACCGCGTCGAACGCTTCCTGGCTGACGCGCGCCAGCACATCGGCCGCCAGGCGCAGCCAGAGGGCCGTATGGCCTTCGTCCTGGAACACGGACAGCAAGGCCTGGCCGATCGCGAGGTCGTCCTCGATCATCAATATCTTCATGCGCGCAGTTTAGCAGCGCGCTGTGGCGCTGGTGCCACGCGCTATCTTCAGATTGGCTTTAGTTGTCGCGTTGACCACCTGCGGTCGATAGCGGACTATCGCACGCACCAACGCCAACGTTGGACAAATAAAAAACCAGGAGACCAGCAACCATGACGACACGTCGGGACGGCGCGCGCCGCCACAACTTTCTGCTTCATCCGCTCGCCGGCGCCTGTGCGCTGCTGATCGTCGGCCTCACCAGCGCCCATGCACAGCAAGCCAATGCCGCCAGCGAAGACAAGGATATGGAACAGGGCAATCAGCCGGCGGTGACGAGCATCGTCCAGGATCAGGGCAGCCTGGCGCCGGTGGCCACCGTCAACGTGTCGGGCATCCGGCGCGGCATCGAGGCGGCGATCTCGATCAAGCGCAACGCGACCTCGATCGTCGAAGCGGTATCGGCCGAAGACATCGGCAAGCTGCCCGACACCACCGTCGCCCAGTCGATCTCGCGCCTGTCGGGCGTGACCACCCAGCGCAGCAAGGTCAATGGCAAGGCCACCGAAGTGTCGGTGCGCGGCATGTCGCCGACCTTCAACGGCTCGCTCCTGAACGGCCGCGAACAAGCTTCGACGAGCGACGCGCGCAGCCCCGAATTCGACCTGTTCCCGTCCGAATTGACCGGCAGTGTGCTGGTGTACAAGACGCCCGACGCCAGCCTGGTGGGCCAGGGCCTGGCCTCGACCATCGACCTGCGCACCCTGCGCCCGCTCGACTTCGGCAAGCGCATGTTCGCGGTGAACGCGCGCAAGGAGCGCATCGGATTCGGCTCCGGTTCCGACCTCGGTTCGGGCCACCGCAAGACGCTGACCTTCGTCGACCAGTTCTTCGACCGCAAACTCGGCCTGTCGATCGGCCTGACCTCGTTCAAGCAGGATAACGGCGGCGAACTGAAATTCGACAGCTGGGGCGGGGCCACCTCGCCGATCGACTACAACGGCCAGGAAGTGCAGGCCATCAACGGCTTCATGGCCGAAACCTCGCGCCGCAAGAGCGAACGCGATGGCGCCTCGGTGACGCTGCAGTTCCGCCCCAACGACAAGTTCCGCTCCACCGCCGACCTGTTCTACTCGCGCGGCGAAGAAGCGACCAAGAAGACCGGCATCGAAGGCGCCATCGTCGGCGGCACCGGCATCTACGATCCGAATGCGGTACTTACCAACGCCACGATCGAGAACGGCATCGTCACTGCCGGCACCTTCAGCAACTACAAGGGCGACGTGCGCAACCATATGTTCTCGAGCAAGGACCGCTTGTTGTCGGTCGGCGTGAACAATGAACTCAAGCTCGGCGAGTGGCGCCTGACCAATGACCTGTCGTATTCAAAAGGCACCAAGCGCCTGAGTAACTACGAAACCATCGCCGGCCAGCCGGGCAACACGCCCGCCAGCGAGCTTGGCTCGATCACCTACTCGGGCTTCAACGGCAGCAACTTCAATGCGGTGCGCTTCGTCCCCAGCCTCGATTATGCGAACCGCGACGTGGCGCTGCTGACCGACGTCGCCGGCTGGGGCGGCGGGCCGCTGTCGCCGCAGGCCGGCTATCTGAGCCTGCCGACGATCGACGACAAGGTGCAGGCGATTCGCCTCGAAGGCGCGCGCGAGCTCGAATGGGGCGTACTGTCGGGCGTGCGCATTGGCGTGAACTACACCAAGCGTGACAAGTCGCGCCTGGGCGAGGAAGGGCGCCTGTCGATCCGCAACGGCGACGGCTACGCCACTGCGGCGATTCCCGGCAGCGCCATCGAACTGGCCGGCCCGACCGGCATCCCGGTGGCCGCGTTCGACCCGACCGGCACCCTGGGCTCGATCTACGACATGAACCGCTGGGTCGACGCCACCGTGCTGGCGCGCGACTGGACGGTCGGCGAAAAAGTGACCACCGCCTATCTGATGGGCGAACTGGCCGGCGAAGTGCTGTCGGTGCCGTACACCGGCAATATCGGCGTGCAGCTGGTCAACACCCGCCAGCGCGCCACCGGCAACCAGGTCGACCTGCAGAACTGCTCGGGCAATTCGGCCGCCACCTGCCCATCGGCGCTCAAGACCGGCGGCACCGACTACAGCAGCGTGCTGCCAAGCGTGAACCTTACGTTTGACGTCGGCAACGACCAGGTGCTGCGCCTGGGCGCCGGCAAGCAGATCTCGCGCGCCAATCTCGACAACCTGAAAGCCAGCATGAACTTCGGCCTGCAGAGCGCGACCGAACTCGATCCTTCGCTCACGGGCTTCGCCGGCAATCCGGAACTGAAACCCTACGAAGCGACCGCGCTCGACCTGTCGTACGAAAAGTACTTCGGCAAGAAGGGCTACGTCAGCGTGGCCGGCTTCTACAAGAAGCTCGACAACTACGTGATCAATTCGCCGCAGCAGTTCGACTTCGCGCCCTATGTCAGCGCGAATACGCCGCTGCCCACCAGCGGCGCCTTCGCCGGTTCGACGATTGGCGTGCTGACCACCCCGCAGAACGTCCAGGGCGGGAATATGCGCGGCGTCGAGCTGTCGGTCAACCTGCCGTTCTCGATGCTGGCCAATATGCTCGACGGCTTCGGCATCCAGGCCGCGCACTCGTACACCGAATCGTCGGTGGACTTGCCGGTGAGCGGCTTCGTCAACCCGAGCAATGCGCCGGTGTTCAATGGCGCAGTGACCTCGATCGGTTTGCCGGGGCTGTCGAAGAACGTGACCAGCGTGCGCCTGTACTACGAAAAGAGCGGGCTGCAGATTTCGCTGGCCGCCTACAAGCGCTCGAGCTTCATCGGCCAGATCCTCGACTATCGCAGCGAATCGCAGTTCACCTTCATCAAGGGCGAGACCATCGCCGATGCCCAGGCTTCGTACGAATTCCAGGGCGGCATGCTCAAGGGCTGGTCGGTGTTCTTGCAAGGGCATAACCTGACCAATGAGCCGTTCCGCGAGTACACGAGCGACCCGAACGTGATCACCAATACCGTGACCTTCGGCCGCACCTATTCGGCCGGCGTGAACTTCAAGTTCTGATGAAACCCGATATGCCCATGACCAAACCGATTGTCCGCGCGCTGGCCTGCGCTGCGCTGTTGGCAAGCGCGCCGCTCGCGCACTGCGCCGCGCTGGCGCAATACCAGCCGAAAGAATACGTCCAGTTCAAGCACGCCGACTGGACCAGGAACGCCAGCATCTACCAGATCAATACGCGCCAGTTCACAAAAGAGGGCACGTTCAAGGCCGCCACCGGGCAGCTGGCGCGCCTCAAGGCGCTCGGCGTGGATATCCTGTGGCTGATGCCGATCCACCCGATCGGACAGGCCAAGCGCAAGGGCTCGCTCGGCAGCCCGTACGCGGTGCGTGATTTTCGCGCCGTAAATCCCGAACTGGGCACGCTGGCCGAGTTTCGCGCGTTCGTCGACCGTGCCCACGCGCTCGGCCTGCGCGTGATCATCGACTGGGTCGGCAACCATACCGCATGGGACAACGTCCTGATGACGCAGCATCCCGACTGGTATGCGCGCGGCGCCGACGGCAAGCCGCAGCCGACGCCCTGGTTCAACTGGGACGACATCATCGACCTCGATTACAGCAAGCCCGAACTGCGCCGCTACATGACTGACGCGATGAAGTACTGGGTAAAGGATGTCGGCATCGACGGCTACCGGGTCGACGCCGCCGGCCTGGTGCCGCAGGATTTCTGGGACAACGCCAGCCGCGAGCTGCGCGCCATCAAGCCGGTGTTCATGCTGGCCGAATGGGAAAGCCGCGACCTTCATCGCGACGCCTTCGACGCCAGCTACGCCTGGACCTGGTGGGACGCGCTGCACGATATCGCCCAGGGCAAGGCCGACGCCAGCCGCATGAACGTCTATTATGCGTGGGGCCAGAAATTCTACCCGCGCCAGGCCTATCGCATGCTGTACACGACCAATCACGACAAGAACGCGTGGGACGGCACCGAGTTCGACATGTTCGGCCCGGCGGTGGATGCGGCGATCGTGTTCAGTTTTGTCAGCGAAGGCATCCCGATGATCTACAACGGCCAGGAAGCGGGCAGCACGAAGCGCCTGGCGTTCTTCGAGCGCGACCCGATCGAATGGAAGCCGTCGCCGTACCTGGCGCTGTACCAGAAGCTGCTGGCGCTGAAGAAGAACAACAGCGCGCTGTGGAACGGCGAATATGGCGCACAGATGGTGCAGGTGCCGAACCAGCAACCGAAGCAGGTATTCAGCTTCGTGCGCGACAACGGCAAGGACAAGGTGTTCGTGGTGCTCAATCTGTCTGGCCAGCCGGCCACGCCGGCGTTCGAAAAGACGCTGCACCACGGCGCCTACCGCGACTTCGCCACCGGGGCGAAGGTCAACATCGATGCATCGAGCAAATTTGAAATGGCGCCCTGGAGTTATCGGGTGCTGGTGAAATGAGGAGCAATCAAGAAATGGGATCGAGCATGGCACAGAACTTCATGAGTATTGGCCTGGCGGTGCGCTGCTGCGTGGCGCTGGGCATGGTGGTCAGCAGCGGCAGCGCGCTGGCCGACCCGAATCTGGCGAGCGTCGAATCGCCCGGCAAGGTGTTGAGCGTCTCGGTGCAGGTCGCGCCGGACGGGCGCCTGTCGTACAAGATCGACCGCAAGGGCCAGCCGGTGATCGCGCCGTCGCGCCTGGGCTTCGTGCTGGCCAGCGACAAGCCGCTCGATGCGGGCTTTGCGCTCGAGCGCAACGTGGTGACCGACCATGACGACACCTGGGAGCAGCCCTGGGGCGAGCGCCGCAACGTGCGCAATCACTATCGCCAGATGCGCGTCGACGTCAAGAAGAACGACGGCCGCCGCCTGGCGATCGTGTTCCGCGTGTTCGACGATGGCGTCGGCTTTCGCTACGAATTCCCGAAGCAGGCCAACAACCGCGCGCTGCAGATCAGCGACGAGCTGACCGAATTCGTGGTGGCGCGTCCCGCCACCGCCTGGTGGCAGCAGGCCGGCGAAGTCTGGGCGCTCGAATACCCGATCCAGAAGTCGCCGCTGCGCGAAGTCGGCATGGCCAACACCCCGATGACGGTCAAGATGGACAACGGCACCCACATCGCCTTCCACGAAGCGGCACTGGTCGACTACGCGTCGATGTGGCTGCGCCGGGTCGAAGGCCAGCGCCTGCGCGCGCACCTGGCGCCGTCGGCCACCGGCGCCCCGGTGGTGCGCAGCGGCGCCTTCACCACGCCGTGGCGCACGATGCAGATCGCCGACGACGCGGCCGGCCTGTACATGTCCGACCTGGTGCTGAACCTGAACGAGCCGAACAAACTGGGTGACGTCTCGTGGGTCAAGCCGTCGAAGTACGTCGGCGTGTGGTGGGACATGCACCTTGAAACCAAGTCGTGGGCCAACGGGCCGAAGCTGGGCGCCACCACCGCCTACACCAAGCGCTATATCGACTTCGCGGCCAGGAATGGCTTTCGCGGGGTGCTGGTCGAAGGCTGGAATCCGGGCTGGGACAGCGACTGGGCCGGCAATGGCCTGGACATGGACTTCACCCGCTCGAACCCGCACTTCGACCTGCCGGCGCTGGCCGCGTATGGCAAGGCGCGCGGCGTGCACCTCATCGGCCACCACGAGACCGGCGGCAACATCGCCCACTACGAAAAGCAGCTCGACGCAGCGCTCAAGCTGTATGCAAAAAATGGCGTGGACAGCATCAAGACCGGCTACGTGACCGACGGCGGTGCGGCCCAGTTCATGGGCAAGAACGGCAAGATCCACTTCGGCTACACCGATTCGCAAGAGGGCGTGCGCCATTACCAGAAGGTGGTCGAGGATGCGGCGCGCTACAAGATCGCGATCAACACCCATGAGCCGGTGAAGGACACGGGCCTGCGCCGCACCTACCCGAACTGGATCTCGCGCGAAGGCGCGCGCGGCGTCGAATACAACGCCTGGGGCGTGCCGCCGAATACGGTGGACCATGAAGCGAACCTGGTATTTACCCGCATGCTCAGCGGCCCGCTCGACTATACGCCCGGCATCCTGAGCCTGGAAGGCAAGGACAAGAAGCCGTTCAACTCGACCCAGGCCAAGCAGCTCGCGAACTTCGTGCTGATCTACTCGCCGGTGGTGATGGCGGCCGATCTGATCGAACACTACGAGCGCTATCCGGGCCCGTTCAAGTTCATCCAGGACGTGCCGACCGACTGGCAGGACACCCGCGTGCTGCACGGCGCGGTCGGCGAATACGCCACCATTGCGCGCAAGGACCGCCATTCTGATGCCTGGTATGTCGGCTCGGTCACCGATGGCAATGCGCGCACGCTCGACATGCCGCTTTCGTTCCTGGACCAGGGCAAGACCTACGTGGCCGAGATCTACCGCGATGGCGATCAGGCCGACTACCGTACCGAGAAGAAGTTCGACGTCGTGATCGAGAAGCGCAATGTGACGGCGGCCGATACGCTGAAACTGAAACTGGCGCCCGGCGGCGGCCAGGCGATTCGTCTGGTGCCGCTGAAATAAGGCGCCAGCACCGGCCGCGTCAAAATGGACTATCCTAGCGGACTGTCCATTTTGACCGGCATGATTCGCACGCCTTCCCATGTCCACAACCAGCACTGTTTCCACCCCCGCAGCATCCGGCACCGTGATGCAGATCCTGCTCTCGGTCGCCTTCGTCCACTTGCTCAACGACTGCGTGCAGGCCATCCTGCCCTCGATCTACCCGCTGCTCAAGCACGAATTCGCCCTCAGCTTCACCCAGGTCGGCCTGATCACATTGACGTTCCAGTGCACCGCCTCGCTGCTGCAACCCTGGATCGGCCTATATACCGACAAGCGCCCGATCCCGTTCTTGCTGCCGGCCGGGATGTGCGTCACGCTGGCCGGGGTCGGCCTGCTGGCGTATGCCAACAGCTTTACCATGCTGCTCATCGCCGCCGGCATGATCGGCGTCGGCTCCTCGACCTTCCACCCGGAAGCCTCGCGTGTGGCGCGCCTGGCCTCGGGTGGGCGCTTCGGTTTTGCGCAGTCGCTGTTCCAGGTGGGCGGCAACATGGGATCGGCGCTCGGCCCGTTGCTGGCCGCGGCCATCGTGGTCGGGCGCGGGCAGGGCCGGATCGCCTGGTTCATGCTGCTGGTGCTGGTGGCGGTCGCGGTGCTGATCGGTGTGAGCCGCTGGTATGGCAACCACCTGCAGAACATGGTCAGGAAGGCGGCCGCGCATGCCGGCCCGGCGCTGCCGCGCAAGAAGGTGATCCAGGCCCTGGTGGTGCTGGCGCTGCTGGTGTTCTCCAAGTACATCTACATGGCCAGCCTGCAGAGCTACTACACCTTCTATCTGATCGACAAATTCCACCTGCCGGTCGGCACCGCCCAGCTGTATCTGTTCCTGTTCCTGGCCTCGGTGGCGGCGGGTACCTTTGCCGGTGGACCGATCGGCGACCGGATCGGGCGCAAGCGCGTGATCTGGTTCTCGATCCTGGGCGCGGCCCCGTTCACCATTGCGCTGCCGTTCGCCGACCTGTTCTGGACCGGCGTGCTGTCGGTGGTGATCGGGCTGGTGATGTCGTCGGCATTCTCGGCGATCGTGGTCTTCGCGCAGGAGCTGGTGCCGGGCAAGGTCGGCATGATCTCGGGGATTTTCTTCGGCCTGATGTTCGGCATCAGCGGCGTCGGCGCCGCCGCCATGGGCCATATCGCCGACGTGGCCGGCATCGAGCAGGTGTACCGCATTGCCTCGTTCCTGCCGCTGCTGGGCATCATGGCGGCGCTGCTGCCGAAGATCGAAAAGGCGCGCTGACGCCAGTTGCGGCGCAGCGCGGCCATGCGGGCAGTGGCTTGTCAGCCGGCGCCGACCCGCTTCATCTGGATCGTGTGCTGATGCTGTTTGCCATCTGCGCTCCAGCGCTGCTCTGCCTCGAGCGTGGCGGCGTCGACCCGGCGCCAGGTGAACTGGCTCGGCGCATTGACCGGCTCGAAGGTGGCGCCATCGAGGTCGATGCTGCTGGCGCGCCACGTGAAGTCACCCCACTGCGCCACCACTTCACCGTCGCGCAAGGCGATCGTGCTGCCATCATTGTGCTCGCTGAACGCGGCGCTGGTGAAGCGGCGCGAGCGGAATAGCGCCGGCTCTGGCCGGTCATACTCTTCGAAGAACTCGGCGCCGTCGGGGGCTTCGCCCCGCCAGCGGCCTTCCAGAAACTGAAGCTTCGCAAACTCGTCGGCATTGAACATGGCGTCTCCTGCGTGAGTGGAACAGCTGGGTCGCGCCTGGACTGGCCGCGCAGGGTCTGACTCTACACCGGTTCCGCGGCCGCAGTCACACCGCCGCCAGCGCGCCGCGAGCGGCGGCGCTATCATGGCGTTTTACCCAACAGTACGAAGGATCGCCATGGATACCGGTGCGCATGCGCAAACGACGCCGAGCGTCGAGGAAGAGGGCGCGTTTGACGCGATGCTGGGCGCCATCGAGCGCATCGCCGCCTTTGATGACGCCGGCCAGGGCGGCAACCCGGCCGGGGTCTGGATCGGCGCCAGCCTGCCGTCGGCAGTCACGATGCAGCGCCTGGCGCACGCGGTCGGTTTTTCCGAGACCGCGTTCGCCGCACCGGCAGCAGATGGCTGGCAGGTGCGCTACTTTTCGCCCGAATCCGAAGTGCCGTTCTGCGGCCATGCCACGATCGCCCTCGGCGCCGCGCTGGCGCGCAGGTGCGGCGACGGCCGCTACGCGCTGCAACTGAGCAGCGCCGCGATCACGGTCGAGGGGCGCCGCGACGGCGCGCGGGTGCAGGCGGCGCTGCAATCGCCACCGACCCGCAGCATGCCTGCGCCAGATGGCCTGGTCGGCGCCGCGCTGGCGCTGTTCGGCTATGCGCCGGCCGATCTCGACCCGCGCATTGCGCCGGCGCTGGCGCACGCCGGGGCCGACCACCTGGTGCTGGCGCTGTCGAGCCGCGCGGCGCTGGCGGCGATGAATTACCAGCTCGACGCCGGGCGCGCGCTGATGGCGCACTATGGATTGGTCACGATCGTACTGGCCTGGGCCGAACACGCGGGGCGGTTTCATACCCGCAACCCGTTTGCCTCGGGCGGCGTCTATGAAGATCCGGCCACCGGCGCCGGCACCGCCGCGCTGGCAGGCTATCTGCGCGATATCGGCTGGCCGCATGGTGGGCGGATCCAGATCGTGCAGGGCGAAGACATGGGCATGCGCTCGCGTTTGACGGCCGAGATCGGTGACCAGAATGGCGCCTCGATCCGCGTCTCGGGATCGGCGCGCATGATGTAGTCGACGGCTTACCCGGCGCGCATGCGCCGGCCCTGGCAGCGCGCCACGCCAGACCCGCATTGCATGGCCCTGCCGCAGCCAGAGAACAAGTATTATGGTAATGCAAAGATGTGTTGCCGTGCTTTAAACAGAAGGCTAAAAGCACGCTTTCTCAGCAGTTAGATTTTCCATGGCCGGATTGATAATTTGTCTCAGACAAACCCGTTATCAAACCCTTTCAGGAGTACCGCCATGGAGCTGTTCCCGGCAGCTGTTTTCAACCCACCCAAAGCATCCCGCACGCGTACTGCGCGCGAGGCCGCTACGGGGCGCACCATCGAACGTTTGCCGTTCACTGTCCGCCGGGTAGAAACCGAAGCAGACCTTCTGAAAGCCGTGCGCATCCGCCACGCCGCTTACGCCCGCCACGTGCCCGAGTTCGCACGCGGCCTGGCCCAGCCCGAAGAGGCCGACTACGACGCCGATACCATCGTCCTGCTCGCCGAATCCAAGCTCGACGGCACGCCGATCGGCAGCACGCGCATCCGCACCAACCTCTACCGTCCGCTGGGCGTCGAGGAATCGATCGTGCTGCCCGACTGGCTGCAGAACAAGCGCCTGGTGGAGGCCACGCGCCTGGGCATCGACGAGGGCCGGGTCGGGCGCATGGTCAAGATCGCGCTGGTCAAGGCCTGCTTCCTGTATTGCGAAGATAACGCGATCGACTATTCGGTTGCCACCGGCCGCCCGCCGGTCGACCGCCAGTACGAACAGCTGATGTTCGTCGACGTGTTCCCGGACCAGGGCCCGGTGCCGCTGCGCCATGTCGGCAACATCCCGCACCGCGTGATGGCGTTCGAAATCGCCGGCTTCGAGCAGCGCTGGATCGAGGCGCGCCACCCGATGCTGAACTTCTTCTTCAACACGCACCATCCGGACATCGATATCGGCGCCGTGGTGCCGCCGCCAAGCCTGGTGCTGCCGCGCCAGACAATGCTGGATAGGCGCGAAGACCGTTGTGAAATGGCCGTAGCCTGAGCATTTATTGCATGACGGCATCACGTTAAAGCTGTATCCTTGTGCTTCGAGGCCGCCGCTGTTCGCGCCGCGGCCGCTAGCTTCCTCGATTCGCTTCGATCCCGTTTATGCCCAATCTCAAGCCCCAGCTGCGCTCTAAGCTGCCGGCCGCCGTCCACTCGGCAGTCGAGCTGGTGTTAAAGACCTTTGCGTTCTACCTGATCCCGCTCGGGATCGGCATCGTGTCGCTGGTCGCATTGCTGTTCTGGCACGACGAATACCGCACCAGCGGCGACGTGCCGTTGTCGATGCACGTCACGGTCGATGAATCCGCCTCTCTCGACCCGTCCACTGCACGGGCGCAGGCGGGCGCGCGGCCACTCACCAACGGCCACGACACCCATTTGTCCGAAGCGCCGGTCTGGTTCATGTTCGAACCGATGCCGCGCCCGGGCGCGCAGGTCGTCGAATTTCCATCGCGCCACGCGCTCGACATCGCGTGCTGGGATGCGGCCACCTTGGGTTCGCTCGGCAGCGCTACCCGCAGCGAAGGGCGCGGCGCCTTGCGGGCCGAAAAGGCCGGCTTTTCGATGACGCTGGCGCCGCTGCCGCGCCAGGTGCTGTGCCGCGCCGGTTTCTCGGGGCCGGCGCGGCTGTCGGTGCTGCAATGGCCGGCCGAACAGTTTGCCTTGTCGGTCAAGCAGTATCACCGCAAATCGGGCCTGCTCGACGGCGGCATGATCGTGCTGGCGCTGTTTATCCTGATCACGGCCCTGATCAATCGCCAGCCGGTGTACGTGCTGTTCGCCGGCTGGCTGATGCTGAACCTGCGCGTGGGCGCGCTCTCGGCCGGCTGGGACATCCAGTGGCTGGGGCAGACCGTGCCTTCCGAATGGCTGCTGCGCAGTCGCGCGGTGACGATCACGCTGTATGGCATCGCCACCCTGACGCTGTACCAGGCGCTGCTCAAGGAACACCTGGCCGACAGCCGCTATGTGTTGCCGATGCGCGTCATGCAGTGGCTGTGCATGCCGATGCTGGCGGCGGCCATGCTGCTGCCGTATGGCATGTACCTGCCGCTGCTGTGGGGCATCCTGGTGTGCTGCTTCTCGCTGATGACGATCGGCCTGTTCAAGATCATCGTCGAGTCGCGCACGCGCGTTGCGGCCTGGTTCGCGGCCTCGTTCGCGGTCACCTTCCTGGCCTCGCTGGCCGAGGTGCTGGCTGCTGCGCTCGGCATGCGCGAGCTGCTGGGCGTGATCAACAGCGTCACCGCCGCACTCGCCTCGAGCCTGCTGGCGGCGCTCGCCGTTGCCGAGCAGATGCGCATGGAAACCGAGAAGCGCCAGGCGGCCCAGGAAGAACTCGAGCACGCTTACCAGGCGATGCCGGTCGGCTTGTTTACGCTCGATATGCATGGCCACTTCCTGAGCGTCAATCCGGCCCTGCAGAAGATGCTGGGCATGACGAGCTTCACGCCAGGGCGCACCGCCTGGCGCCAGTTCTTCACGGAAGCGAGCTGGGCCAATCTGCACGAACAGGTGCATGCCAGGGCCGAGGCCGAGATGGAGCTGGCCAGCCGCGACGGCAATCAGCGCTTCCTGGCCAGCGCCACGCTGGCGCGCGCCCGCATCGAAGGCGTGCTGCAGGACACGACTGAAAAACACAAGGCCACCGAGCAATTGCGCTTCATGGCCAACAACGATCCGCTGACCAAGGTCTTCAACCGGCGCGGCATCGAGCGCGAGTTCAGCGCCGCTGCAGCCAGCCTGGAGCAGGGCCGGCCTATGGCGCTGGCGTATGTCGACCTCGACCGCTTCAAGCTGATCAACGACCTGTTCGGCCATGCCGCAGGCGATGAAGTACTGAAACAAGTGTGCGAACGGATGGGCGCGATGCTGGCCGGCGGCCAGCAGCTCGGCCGCGTGGGTGGCGACGAATTCGTGATCGTGATGCCCGAGACGGCGATTCCGCTGGCCTCGATCATTTGCCGCGGCATCGTCGACCGTCTCGGCACGACGCCATACCGGGTCGGGGACAAGGCCTTCCACGTGCGTGGTTCGGTCGGCCTGATCGAAGTGGTGCCGGGGATGCCGATGAAAGATGCGATCTCGACCGCCGATCGCGCCTGCCGCGAAGCCAAGACCGGTCTGGGCGACAGCCTGGTGGTGTACGAGCGCGGCGCCGACGCGTTCCGCCAGCGCGCCGCCGAACTGGAGTTGGTCGAGCGCCTGTCGGGGCCGAACGCCACCGACAACCTGCTGATCGAGATGCAGCCGATCATGTCGCTGCGCGCGCCGCACGAGTCGCTCAATTTCGAAGTGCTGCTGCGCATGCGCGAACCGGACGGGCGCATCATCCCGGCCGGCGCCGTGATCGCGGTGGCCGAGAAGAGCGGCCGCGCCAGCATGATCGACCGCTGGGTGCTCAACACCACGCTGGCCTGGATCGCCGAGCATGTCGACGCGCTGGTCAACACCCGCTTCGTGTGCATGAACCTGTCCGGCGCCTCGCTCAACGATGAGCGTTTCGTGCAGGACACGTTCGAGATCCTGGGACGCTATGTGCACGTCGCCAGCCGCCTGTGCCTGGAAATTACCGAGAGCGTGGCCTTGCACGACCTGGACAACACGCGCCGCTTTATCGACCAGGTGCGCAGCTTCGGCGTCAAGGTCGCGCTGGACGACTTCGGCGCCGGCTATACCTCGTTCTCGTATCTGAAGGAATTGCCGGCCGACGTGCTCAAGATCGACGGCAACTTCATCGTCAACATCAACGCCCACCCGGCCAATGTCGCGATCGTGGAAGCGATCGTCAGCCTGGCGGGCAACCTGGGCATGAAGACGATCGCGGAATGGGCCGAGGATGCGGCCACGGTGCAGACACTGCACGAGATCGGCGTCGATTATGTGCAGGGCTATGTGGTGGCGCGTTCACTGCCGCCCGAGCGCATGCTGACAGCGCGTTCGGCGGCCGGTTTCATCACCGACACCGCCTTGCTCGACTTCTTGCGCGACATCGACAATCCGCCGCCGCCGCATCTGGCGAGCGTCACCCGCCTGCATTGAACTTATTCGGCCCTGGCCAGCGTTTGACGATGCATGGCGTCGGCCATCAGGAACTCGGCGCGCGCGGCCTTGAGAGTGGCAACATCGGCTGACATCGGTTTGGCGATGGCGTGCGCGCCACGCGTCGGCAGTGCGCGGCGCTGTAGTTCGCGCGCTGGCGGCAGGGTCGATGCGTCGGCCATCAATGGATAAGGCTCGACCGGCGCAGCGCCTGCGCCGGATGGCATGCTGGCCATACGCACGGTTGCGGCGCCGGCTTCACAAGGCTGGTCGGTCAGGGTGACGCGGCCGCCAGCGTCGACGCATTTGACGATCACCGACTCGGCAAGCACTGCTGGAGCAGAACAGGCTACTGCCGCAGCCAAAAAAATCTTGCAAAGATGATGCTTCATGGTCGGCCCCTCGATATTGCATGTTTTGATGAGTTATTGTCTTATTTGCATCATTTTCGTTCTGTGCGTTGGTTCACATGGGGATGTAGGCCTAGGCGCCGTCGCCACCAAGGATCAGACTGGCGCAACCGGCTTGATGCGCCGCTTGTGACGTACAATCAGCAAGCATTTCTGACCAGGAGCAGGCATGAAGACAGCCGTATTCAGTGCGCGCAGGTATGACAAGACGATGCTGGCGCTGGCCAACCAGGATGCCGGCCATGAATTGCTGTTCCTGGAAGACCGATTGGATACCTCCACCGCGCTCCTGGCGCAGGGTTGCGACGCGGTCTGCGTGTTCGTCAATGACAACCTCGACGCCGGGGTGCTGGCATTGCTGGCGGCGCAGGGCACGCGCCTGGTGGCGACCCGCTCCACCGGGGTCAACCACATCGATGCCGATGCCGCCGAGCGGCTCGGCATCGCGGTCGTGCGCGTCACCGATTACTCGCCGCACTCGGTGGCCGAGTTTGCGGTGGGCCTGCTGCTGGCGGTCAATCGCAAGATCGCGCGCGCCAGCGTGCGCACGCGCGATGGCAATTTCGAGCTCGACGGCCTGATGGGTTTTGATCTGCACGACAAGACCGTGGGCGTGATCGGCACCGGCAAGATCGGCCTCATCTTCGCCCGCATCATGGCCGGCTTCGGCTGCACGCTGGTCGGGCACGACCCTTGTCCGACGCCGGCCTTTGAAGCGCTCGGCGGCGCCTACCTGGGCGTGGATGCACTGCTGGCCTGCAGCGATGTGGTGTCGCTGCACTGTCCGCTGTTCGAGGACACCCATCACATCGTCGGCGCGGCGGCGCTGGCGCGGCTCAAGCGCGGCTGCGTGCTGGTCAATACCAGCCGCGGTGGGCTGGTCGACACCGAAGCGGCGGTGCAGGCGCTGAAAAGCGGTCAGCTGGGCGGGCTGGCGATCGATGTCTACGAACAGGAGGCGCCGCTGTTCTTCCAGGACCTGTCCTCGACCGTGATCCTGGACGACGTGATCCAGCGCGTGGTGTCGTTTCCGAACGTGATCGTGACCGGCCACCAGGCCTTCTTCACGCACGAGGCGATCGGCCAGATCATGCGCACCACGATCGAGAGCATCAGTGCCTTCGAACGCGGACAGGCGCTCGTCAACCGGCTGCCGCACGCGTGAGTTTCGCCGCATTTTCGCGGCGCGCCAGCGGGTAGAATTGTCGTCGTCGCCACCATCAGTCAGTCACCATGCTCGTCAGCCCCGTCCTGGAAAGCATCGCCGCCATCGAGCACGGCTTCGGCAACCGTGACGACGACATGGCCGCGTTGTTCCCGGCCACCTGGCCGAAGCGCGCGCTGCAGCACGAACGGCACGGCACGCGCATCGCAATCGTCGACCATGCGGGCCAGGATTGCGGCCAAGCCGATGGCATGTTCAGCCAGCAGCCGGGCGTGCTGCTTGCGATCGCCACCGCCGACTGCGCGCCGGTGCTGCTGGCGCGTCGGGATGGCTCGGCGGTGGCGGCGCTGCACGCCGGCTGGCGCGGCGCCGCGGACGGTATCGTCGACGCCTTCGCGGCGCTGCTGGCCGCGCGCGGCGATGCCCCGGCCAACTGGAAGGCGGCGATCGGCCCGACTGCCGGGGCTTGCTGCTACGAGGTGTCGAATGAAATCATCGATGTGTTCCGCGCGCGCTACGCGATCGCGCAGCAGGTGCTGGCGCCGCGTCCGCGCCGCCTGAACCTGGCCGGCATCGTGCACTGGCAACTCGAGCGCGCCGGGTTTGGCGCGCTCTGGTCGAGCCAGGCGTGCACGATGTGCGCCACGCGCGAGCCAGGCCAGGGCGCCAGCGGCGCCGGCTTCGTGTATCACAGCTACCGGCGCGACCGTGAAACGCGGCTGCCGGCGCTCGACGTGCAATGGTCGGCGATCGCCGTCATGGCGCCTTAACCGATTCGCAAGGGACGCCATGCACATCGAAACAATCACCTTCGACCGGGTATTCGACGCCGTCGGCGCCAGCGGCGACTTCAGTTTCGAGTCGGGCGGGCGCCGTGTCTTTGCGGTCGCGCTCGATCCCGGCGTGATCCCGCCTGCCGGTTCGACCTTCGCCATCGCCTTCGGCACGCCGGGCGACTGGAGCACGGTGCTTGCCTGGCGCGACCTCGGCACGCACACGGTCGGCTTCAGGCAGGTTCATTGGGACCTGTTCTGGTTCGATCCTGAAACCATCATCGTGCTGGCCTTGTTGCTGGCGCTCGTTTGTCTGATGCTGCTCGGGCCGATTGCGAGCGGCGCCCTGGTTGCGCTGCTGCTGGCGCTGGCGTATGGGCGCATCCGCACTCTGCGGCGCCGCAAGGAGCGCGTGCGCGCGCACCTGCTGCGCGAGTCCGCGCCAGTCCCGGCCAGGGCCGCGCCGGTTTGACGCCGGCACCGACGCTCGCTACTATCTGCGCTCTGCCGGCGCCGCGCCGGCGCCGCCGTGCCAGCCTATTCAAAGGATTGACCAAACATGACCACGCCCCAACTGCCCACCTACGAAGACGTCGTCCAGGCCGCGGCGCGCATCGCCGGCGCCGCCCACCGCACGCCGGTGCTGACGTCGCGCACCGTCAACCAGGAATTCGGCGCCGAGCTGTTCTTCAAGTGCGAGAACATGCAGCGCATGGGGGCGTTCAAGTTCAGGGGCGGCTACAACGCGTTGGCCAGATTCACGCCTGAACAGCGCCGCGCCGGGGTGGTGGCCTTCTCGTCGGGCAACCACGCGCAGGCGGTGGCGCTGTCGGCGCGCCTGCTCGACATGCCGGCCACGATCATCATGCCGCAGGACGCCCCGGCGGCCAAGGTGGCCGCCACGCGCGGCTATGGCGCCACCGTCGTCACCTATGACCGCTACACCGAAGACCGCGAGCAGATCGGGCGCGCACTGGCCGAGAAACACGGCCTGACCCTGATTCCGCCCTATGACCATGCCGACGTGATCGCCGGCCAGGGCACCGCGGCCAAGGAATTGTTCGAAGAAGTCGGCGCGCTCGACGCGTTCTTCGTGTGCCTGGGCGGCGGCGGGCTGCTGGCCGGCAGCGCACTGGCCACGCGCGCGCTGGCGCCGGATTGCCTGCTGTACGGGGTCGAGCCCGAGGCCGGCAACGATGGCCAGCAATCGTTCCGCAAAGGCGAGATCGTCCACATCGACACGCCACGCACGATCGCCGACGGCGCGCAGACCCAGCACCTGGGCCAATTGACCTTCCCGATCATCCGGCGCGACGTCAACGACATCCTGACGGTGAGCGACGCGCAACTGGTCGAGTGCATGCAGTTCTTTGCCGAGCGCATGAAGATCGTGGTGGAGCCAACCGGGTGTCTGGGCTTCGCGGCGGCGCGCGCCATGAAAGAGCGCTTGAAGGGCAAGCGGATCGGGGTCATGATCAGCGGCGGGAATATCGACCTGGCGCGCTTCGCCAGCCTGGTCGCCGGGTGATCTGGTCCGGATCGACGCCGTAACGACGGCGTCGATCCTTGCTGGCGCAACTGGCTAGCCGGCCAGCGGCAAGGCCACCTGCAGCATGAAGCCGCCGCCGCTGCGATTGCTCACTTCGAGCCCGGCGTTGTGGCGCGTCAGCACCCGCTCGACGATCGCCAGCCCCAGCCCGGCGCCATTGGCCTGGCCACGCGCCGAATCAAGGCGCGTAAAGGGTTTCATCAGCTGCGCGATCTGGTCGGGCGGCACGCCGACGCCATGGTCGCCGATCTCGATCACCGCGCGCCGGCCATGGCCGGTGGCTTTCACGCGCAGCACGATGTCGATCTCGGTATAGTCCTTGCCCGGCGAGGTGCCGTAGCGGCGCGCGTTCTCGATGATGTTGTTGATCACGCGCCGCAGGTCGGTGCTGTTGCCCAGCACGTGCACGCCCGGCATCAGGTCGGTCTTGACGCGCAGGTCCTGGATGCGGCCCGCTTCGCGCGCCACGTCCGACAGCATCTCGGTCAGGTTGATGGCCACGAAGGTCGCGGCCTCGGTCGGCTTGGCGTAGTCGAGGAACTGGCCGATGATGGCGTCCATCTGGGCGATGTCCGACTGCATGCCTTCGCGCGCGTCATTCGACAGATTCGCCATCTCGACTTCGAGCCCCATGCGCGCCAGCGGGGTGCGCAGGTCGTGCGAGATGCCGGCCAGGATCACGGCGCGGTCCTTCTCGACCTGCGCCAGGTCTTCGACCATCTGGTTGAAGCTGCGATTGGCTTCGATGATCTCTTGCGAACCTTTCTCGGGCAGCGGGGTCGGACGCTCGCCCTTGGCGATCGCGCGCGCCGCGGCGGTCAGCCTGGCCAGCGGCAGGTTCACCAGGCTCGAGATCAGGGCCGCGCCCAGTAGCGACAGCAGGCCGACCACGCTGGCCCAGCCCAGCCACTGCACCCGGCTCAAGCCGGCCAGGCGCTCGCGTTCGAGCATCAGCCAGTACTTGTCGTCCTCGATATTGAAGCTGATGTAAAAGCCCGGCACGCCGTTCACGCCGCTCGAAAAACGGGTGTCGGGGCCGAGCCGGTCGCGCACCATGGCCGCGATCTCGGGCATCAACTGGTTGTGCGGCGGCGGGTCGACGACATCGCCTTCTTCGAGCGTGAAGATGCGGATGCCTTCGTTCGACACCAGTTCGAGCAGCAGCTCGCGCCGCAGATCGGGCGCGGAGTGGGTGAGGGCGGCCTTGGTGATGGTCACCACCGACACCACCAGTTCGGCCGTCTGCTGTACCTGCGGGCCGCGCTGGAACACGTTGATCATGCCGATCCAGGCGCCGATCGACAAGGTCGTGAGCAGCGACATCAGGAAGAAGGTGCGCCAGAACAGGCCGCTCTTGAACCAGGCAAAACGCAGCGCGCGGCGCGCCACCATGAGAGGGGCGAACACTAGCGCGGCTGGCCTTCAGGGATGAACACGTAGCCCAGGCCCCATACGGTCTGGATGTACAGCGGGCTCGATGGATCCGGCTCGATCAGTTTGCGCAGGCGCGAGATCTGGACGTCGAGCGAGCGGTCGAACACTTCGTATTCGCGGCCACGGGCCAGTTCCATCAGCTTCTCGCGCGACAGCGGCTGGCGTGCGTGGCGCGCAAACACCTTCAGCACCGAGAATTCGCCGGTCGTCAAGGGCACCGTGTCGCCGTTCTTCTTGAGCGTGCGGGTGCCCAGGTCGAGCACGAAATCGCCGAATTCAAAGGTTTGCGGGGTTTCGGATGGCGCGCCCGGAATCTCGTCCGGTCCTTTGCGCCGCAGCACCGCGCCGATGCGCGCCACCAGTTCGCGCGGGTTGAACGGCTTCGGCAGGTAGTCGTCGGCGCCCATCTCGAGACCGACGATGCGGTCGACGTCTTCGCCTTTCGCGGTCAGCATGATGATCGGGGTCTGGTCGCCGGCGCCGCGCAGGCGGCGGCAGATCGACAGGCCGTCTTCGCCGGGCAGCATCAGGTCAAGCACCAGCAGGTCGTAGCGTTCGCGCAGCCACAGCTTGTTCATCGCCGGCGCGCTTTCGGCGGTGACCACCTGGAAGCCCTGTTCGGTGAGGTAGCGCCGCAGCAGGTCGCGCAGGCGCACATCGTCGTCCACGACCATGATTTTGGCGCTGTGGCCGCTTTGCGCGCCGTTACCGCTCGTATTGTTCGAAGTCGGAATCATAAAAACTGTCCAGAATTGTCAGATGAATGTCGCTATGGTAACTTCTTTATCGAGCGGACGTGGGCACTGCTGAACCCAGCCATTACAATGTGTTACACACTTTACCCAATTCGCCTTACGCCGCCAGAGGTATGCACCTACACTGGCATCAAGTGATCACCACAGCTTATCTTTTTATAGGGCATCGCGGAAGAGGAACACCATGAACCCATCGCTCATCGACAACCCAGCAGTATCCGGCGCCGGCGCAGTTCGCGGTGGCCGGCTCGCCCGGCTCATGCGCCTTGGACTGGTGGCGTGCGTTCTGGCCGCAGGCGGCGCCGAGGTACTGGCCCAGCAACAGGATCGCGGGCGCCGTGACGATTCGCCGCAAGTGCGCGAGCGTTATCAGATGCAGGCCCAGGCCCAGGACGCGCGTTTCGAACAGCGCGCCCAGGAGATGCGCGACGAGCAGCGCCGCGCGCTTGAAGCGCAGCGTGAATCGATGGGCAACGAACGCCGCGGTGGCCGCATGACGCCAGACGAACGGCGCGACCTGCGCCGCCAGATCCGCGAAAGCGGGGCCGATGTCTACCCTAACGCGCAACGACGTTGAATCGTTGACACGCGTTGACAGCACTGAACAGACGGCGCCTGCGGGCGCCGTTTGCATTGGCGGCTACTAAGGCTGTTGTTAATTTGGAAATATGAAATATCATTTGAGAAATCTTGTTGCAATGTATTTAGTTATATTGCGCAACATGCTATGTTTACGCCCAGCTTACTCTTGGTAGGTATTTCAACGTGAAATACGCCGATTGTGTCAGTTGACAGGAGCGTGAACGTGAACGATCTCGCCGCCGTATCTTCCGCTGCATTGGCCACCACCGACAGCGTGGGCCGCTTTGCCGCTGCCGGTCTGGAACACTGCATCGCCAAACGCGATGACGGCGTGTATGCCGACCCCGAGGTGCTTGGCACCACGCTGGTGGCGGCGGTCGACGGCGTGCTGCGCTCGAATCATTACTTCGCCGGCCTCGATTATCCGGTGCTGATGAAGGCGCTGTACGGGCACGGACCCGAGCTGCCACAGGACGCCGCCGGGCGCGCAGTGGTGCGCTTCGCCGCCGACATCCTGCCGTTCCCCGAATCCCGGCGCAGTCTGTACCGCAACGTCAAGATCACCGACGGCCAGGCCGAATACTATTTCGAACCCGTATTCGAGGATGACCCGGAAGGCATCGAGCGCGCCACCACGCTCGATGCCGGTGAATTCATGGCCGACCTGTGGGTCAAGGGGATCCGCTTCGGCGTCGACCTGGACGCCATTTGCAACGCCATCGTTGCCGGTGCGGCCGGACGGCTGGTGGTGGCGCGCCGGCTCGAGGCGCGCGCCGGCGACGACGCGCGGGTCGAGGAAGTCACTGGCGAGCTGCATCGCAGCGATGCCCCGCGCCAGCTCGCCAACGGCAAGCTCGACTTGATGAGTTTCCAGAACCGCTTCCCGCAGATCGCCAAGGGCAAGCGCCTGCTGCGCAAGGTGCCGTGCACGGTCGGCGCGCCTGGCCTCGATTTATCCGGCGTGCCAATCGCACCCGCGCCGCCCCAGGATCTCGACCTGGGCGTGTACGCCGCCGACGGCACCGAGGTGGCGCTGCTCGGCGATGAAGAATTCCTGATCGCGCGCCAGGAGGGCTTCTTGAGCGTGGACCCGAAGTCGAGCCGCATCTCGGTCAACGACAAGATCGTCAGCCACGACGGGGTCAGCGCCAAAACCACCGGCAACCTGCAACTGAGCGGCGACTACGAGGAATTCGGCGAAGTCCAGGAGCAGCGCATCATCGAAGGCGACAGCATCACCGTGCACGCCGACGTCTACGGGCACCTGGTCTCGCGCGGCGGCCTGATTCGGCTTGACCGCAACCTGGTCGGCGGCAGCGCGCGCAACGCCAACGGCGACGTGCGCGTGCTGGGCGTGGCCGCGAACGCGACGATCCAGGCCACCCAGGGCGAGATCACCCTGCAGCGCGCCGAGAACTGCATCATCGCGGGCGAGCGCATCAAGGTCGAACACGCGATCAATTGCGAGATCATCGGCGACGAGGTCGACGTGGCGCACGCCGAGGGCAGCGCCATCGCCGGGCGCCGCGTGACGATCGGGCGCGCGGCGCCACGGCGCCAGGGCGAGATGCTGGTGTTCGCGCTGCGTCCCGACTGTGCGCGCATCGACGCCGCGCTGACCCAGGTGGGCGAACGCATCGCGCAGTTCGGCGACCTGCAGGCGCGCCATCGGGCCACGCTCGAGACACTCGGCGCCCAGCCCGACCTGCGCAAATACCTGATGCTGGCGCCGCGCGTGCGCAAGGGGGAGCTGGTGCTCACGCCAGAGCAGGAAACGCAGTTCAAGCGCCTGGCGGCGACGGTGGCGCCGGCCCTGAAAGAGACGGCGCGGCTGGCGCAGCTGGCCAGGGCGGCCGAGAGCGAGCGTGAAGCCGGTATTGCGCTGCTGGCGCGCTTGCAGGCCGATCGCGCCGAGCGCCTTGGCGCGGCTGGCGTGTCCATCGGCGCCATTGGGGGCGAGGTGCAGGTACGGGCACTCAATTACGAACCCGATACCGGCAAGGCCTACGACCTGCAGCCGCGCCAGATCAAGGCGCGCCTGCGCGGCGGCAACGGGGCCGAACTGCTGCATGCCGGCTCGGAAGGGGCCTGGAGCTGGAGCAGCGACCCGGCGCAGGCGATGGCGGCCGTGACCGACGTCTTCGTGCACTGAGATTGACCCGTGGCGCGGCGCTACGGGTCCGTAATCCGTTGACTGCCGTCAACATTGTGACGTAGGGGCGGGCATACGATGGGGATTGCTGACAACAAGGATCCGCCATGGAAACCTCGACCAATGCGCCGCACGAATATCTGAGCTTCATGCTCGATGGCCAGGAATATGGTCTGGATTGCGCCATGGTCCAGGAACTCAAGCTGCTCAAGTCCCTCGAGCGCTTTGCGGCGGATGGTGAAATCATTGGCGGCGTGGCGCTGTCGCACGGCGTCATCCTGCCCGTGGTCGACATGCGCGCCGCTTCCAGCCAGCGCCTCGGGCGCGCCAGTCCGGAGTCGGACGTGATCATCCTGCGCCTAAAGAGCGGCCTGGTGGGGATGGTGGTGGAGGGCGTGACCGGGATCGTGCATGTGGCGCCAGGCGCGGTGCACCCGCTGGCGGGCGGTCCGGATGCCGATTACCTGATCGGCGTCGCCCGGGTCGATGGGCGCAGCGTGGTGCTGGTCGACATCGATAACCTGATGTCGCTGTCGCCGCGCCGCCCGCTCAGGGTTGCCTGAATCGTCCCGCGAGCGGGGCGCCGCTTGTACGTCAGTTACGCCGCCAGACCTTCGAGCTGCTCCTGCAGATCGAGCCACTCCATCTCGAGCGCTTCCAGATCGCGCACTGCGAACGCCTGGTCGGCGACCAGCGTTTTGAGGCGCTCCTTGTTGCCGGCGTCGTAGATTGCCGGGTCGAGCAGGGCGGCGTCGATATCGGCCTTGCGGGCGCTCAGTTTGGCGATCTGCTCGTCGAGGCGCTTGACGCGGGTCTCGATCGGTTTGCGCAGCGCGGCGATGCGCTGGCGTTCTTCGGCGCCGAGACGCTTCTGTTCCTTGCGCTCGGCCGGCGCCACCGGTGGCGCCGCCACCACCGGCGCCGCCTTGACCGCGGCCGCTGGCAGCACGTCGGTGCCTTTCCCGAGTTTGGTCTTGAACAACCAATCCTTGTAGTCATCCAGGTCGCCGTCGAACGGCTGCAGCTTGCCGTCGGCGACGATGATGAACTGGTCGGTGGTGGCGCGCAGCAGGTGCCGGTCGTGCGAGACCACCACCAGCGTGCCTTCGAACTGGGCCAGTGCCATGGTCAGCGCTTCGCGCGTTTCCAGGTCCAGGTGGTTGGTCGGTTCATCGAGCAGCAGCAGGTTGGGGCGCTGCCACACGATCAGGGCCAGCGCCAGGCGCGCCTTTTCGCCGCCCGAGAATGGCTTGATCGGGCTGGTCACCATCTCGCCCGGGAAGTTGAAGCTGCCCAGGAAGTTGCGCAGTTCCTGCTCGCGCGTGGTCGGCGCAATCTTGACCAGGTGCCACAGCGGCGACTCGTCGTGGCGCAGCATCTCGACCTGGTGCTGTGCGAAGTAGCCGATCGACAGGCCCTTGCCGACGGTCGAGATGCCGGTGAGCGGCGTCAGTTCGCCGGCGATGGTCTTGATCAGCGTCGATTTACCGGCGCCGTTCACGCCCAGCAGGCCGATACGCTGGCCGATCTGGAGCGAGAAATTGATATGGTTGACGATGGTCTTGTCGCCGACCTTGTCGCCATGCTCGTCGCGCAGCACATAACCGGCATTCACGTCTTCCAGCACCAAGAGCGGATTCGGGGCCGCCAGCGGCTCGCGGAACTCGAACGAGAACTCGGCGGCGGCGCGCAGCGGCGCCAGTTCTTCCATGCGCGACAGCGCCTTGATCCGGCTCTGCGCCTGGCGCGCCTTGGTGGCCTGCGCCTTGAAGCGGTTGATGAACGACTCGAGGTGGGCGCGCTGGCGCGTCTGCTTTTCGATGGCCGATGCGGCCAGCACCATCTGCGCCGCGCGCTGGCGCTCGAAGCTCGAGTAGTTGCCGCCGTAGCGTTTCAGCTTGCGGTCGTCGATGTGCACGATCACGTTCACGATTTCGTCGAGGAAGTCGCGATCGTGGGAGATGATGATCAGGGTGCCGGGATAGCGTTTCAGCCAGTCTTCGAGCCAGATGATCGCGTCAAGATCCAGGTGGTTGGTCGGTTCATCGAGCAGCAGCAGGTCGGATGGGCACATCAGCGCCTGCGCCAGGTTCAGGCGCATGCGCCAGCCGCCCGAGAAACTTGCCACCGGCTGCTGCATCTGCGCCAGCGAGAAGCCCAGGCCCAGCAGCAGCTGCTCGCCGCGCGACTGCACCGTGTAGGCGTCGGCGTCCATCAGGGCGCCATGCAGTTCGCCCAGCAGCATGCCGTCGGGTTCATCCTGCGCCTCGAGTTCATCGAGTTCATTTTGCAGGCGCCGCAAATTGACGTCGCCGTCGATCGCGTATTCCAGCGCCGGACGATCCAGCGCCGGCGTCTCTTGCGCCACGTAGGCCATGCGCCATTTGGCGGGGAAGTCGATCAGGCCCTGGTCCGGATGCAATTCGTTGCGCAGCATGCCGAACAGGCTCGATTTGCCGGCGCCGTTGGCGCCGATCAGGCCGATCTTGTCGCCCGGGTTGAGGGTAAGGTCGGCGCCTTCGAGCAGTGGCTTGGTGCCGCGCATCAGGCTGACGTTCTGGAAACGGATCATGGTGGGTTTGTCTTTGGAATCGGGTTACTGCATTACTGGACCTGGCGCGCCACAACGGCGTTTGCACCAGTTCCTTAAAAAACGTCATCGCCGCGGGCGCGGCGATGAGGAAGATGTCAGCCGCGGCGCGGATGACGGCCGCGCGCTGACAGCCATGACGGTGCCAGCGCAGGTGCCTGCTTTTACTGGGCGGTCTGCAACTGCTCGGCCGTCAGCAGGAACACCGCATCGTCGCCGATGCTGGTGGTCAGCCAGGTCAGGCCCAGGTGGCCGAACGCGGCTTCGGCGTATTCGCGCTCGTTGCCGATTTCAACCACCAGGATGCCTTCCGGCGTCAGGCGCTCGGCGGCGCCGGCGATGATCTTGCGCACCAGGTCCATGCCGTCTTCGCCGCCGGCCAGCGCGATCTGCGGCTCGACCAGGTATTCCTGCGGCAGGGTGCGCATCGATTCCGAATTCACGTATGGCGGGTTGCTGATGATCAGGTTGTATTTCTTGAACGGCACGTTCTCGTACAGGTCTGATTCGATCGGGTTCACGCGGCCTTCGAGCTTGTATTCGCGGATGTTGGTCTCGGCCACGGCCAGCGCGTCCTTCGAGATATCGACCGCATCGACCACGGCGTTCGGGAAGGTGTCGGCCATCATGATCGCCAGGCAGCCGCTGCCGGTGCACAGTTCGAGCACGTTCTCGACGCCGTCCGGGTCGACCAGCCATGGGCTGAACTGCTGCGGAATCAGCTCGGCGATGAAGGAACGCGGCACCAGCACGCGCTCGTCGACGTAGAAGCGGTATTCGCCCAGCCAGGCTTCTTTGGTGATGTAGGCGGCCGGCACCCGTTCGCTGACGCGGCGCTCGATCACGCTCAGCACTTGCAGCACTTCATCCGGCAGCAGCCTGGCGTCGAGGAAAGGCTCGAGGCGGTCGAGCGGCAGCTTGAGCGTGTGCAGCAGCAGGTAGGCGGCTTCGTCGAACGCTTCGACGCTGCCATGGCCGAAGAACAGCTTGGCGCCGTTGAAGCGGGTGATGGCGTAGCGCAGCAGGTCGCGCGGCGTGCTGAAAGTGGTATTGGTCATGGCCGTGTTCTCGTGTTTGGTGGGCTCAATTGCCAGATCAAGCGGCCAGCAGGCTTTCCAGCGTGCGGCGGTAGATGTTCTTCAGGGGATCAATGTAGCGCAGCTCGATGTGCTCGTCGATCTTGTGGATGCTGGCGTTCGGTGGCCCGAATTCTATCACCTGAGGGCAGATGCGGGCGATGAAGCGGCCATCCGAGGTGCCGCCCGTGGTCGATAATTCGGTATGTACGCCGAGTTCTTCGCCGATTGCGGCGCACACCGCGTCCGACAGCGTGCCTTTCTCGGTCAGGAACGGCTGGCCCGACAAGGTCCATTGCAGCTCGTAATCCAGGCCATGGCGGTCGAGGATGGCGTGCACCCGCGCTTCCAGCCCCTCGGCCGTGCTCGCGGTCGAGAAACGGAAGTTGAAGTCGAGCGCCAGCTGGCCGGGAATCACGTTGGTGGCGCCGGTGCCGGCGCCGATGTTCGAGATCTGCCAGCTGGTCGGGGCGTAGTACTCGTTGCCGTCGTCCCAGACCTCGGCGGTGAGCTCGGCCAGCGCCGGTGCGGCCTGGTGGATCGGGTTGCGCGCCAGGTGCGGGTAGGCGATGTGGCCCTGAATTCCCTTGATCACCAGGTGGCCCGACAGTGAGCCGCGCCGACCGTTCTTGATCATGTCGCCCAGCACGTGGGCCGAGGTCGGTTCGCCCACCAGGCAATAGTCGAGCGTGACGCCGCGTTCTTCCAGCAGGTCGCACACCACGGCGGTGCCGTCGACCGCCAGGCCTTCTTCGTCGCTGGTGATCAGGAAGGCGATCGAGCCCTGATGGTCGGGATGGGCGCCGATGAATTCTTCGCAGGCGATCACCATTGCCGCGATCGAGGTCTTCATGTCGGACGCGCCGCGGCCATACAGCTTGCCGTCGCGCTGGGTCGGGGTGAAGGGGGGCGATTCCCACTGGTGCGCGGGGCCGCTCGGGACCACGTCGGTGTGGCCGGCGAACACGAACAGCGGCGACTCGCTGCCCTTGCGCGCCCACAGATTGGTGACGCCATTCGATTCGATGGTCTCGCACTCGAAGCCGAGCGGCGCCAGCAGTTCGATCAGGCGCTGCTGGCAACCCTTGTCGTCGGGCGTGATCGAGTCGAGCGCGATCAGCTCTTCGGTGAGCAGCAGGGTGCGCGACGGCTTCACTTGGCGGCCCCGAACTTGGCAGCGTATTGGTCGGCCGAGAAGCCGACCACGGTCGCGCCCACGCCCTGCAAGACCGGGCGCTTGATGACGGACGGATTTTCCAGCATCAGGGCGATGGCGCTGTCGTTGTCGGTGATTTGCGCCTTGCGCTCGTCCGGCAGATTACGCCAGGTCAGGCCCTTGCGGTTGACCAGGGTGGCCCAGTCGAGGTCGGTCAGCCAGGCCTGGACCAGTGCGCGATCGAGGCCCTGTTTCTTGAAGTCGTGGAAGGCGACATCGTGGCCGTTGTCTAGCAGCCAGGTGCGGGCTTTCTTGACGGTGTCGCAGTTGGGAATGCCGTAGAGGGTAATGGTCATGAGCTTGGGTCGATCCGCGAACGCGGACTGATTGAATCGATATGACGCGGCAGCGCCGCGCCAACGTTGTTAGTTGTTGAGCGTGAATTCGGTGAACGACGCGCCTTGCGGGTCGACCGGCTTGGTCTGCTCTTCGGTCGTGGCCTGGCTGTCCGGCCCATTGTTGAGCAGCCAGAGCAGGTTGGTGGCCGAGTCGGCATTGGCCAGCGCTTCTTCCTGCGTCACCAGGCCATCTTTTACCAGCGCGAACAGCGCCGATTCGAACGATTGCGAGCCGGGCGACAGGCTCTTGTCCATCGCCTCGCGAATCTGGCTGATCTCGCCTTTTTCGATCAGGTCGGCGACGTAGCGGGTGTTCATCATGACTTCGACCGCCGGCTGGCGCGCGCCGCCGGCCGCCGCTTTGACCAGGCGCTGCGAGACGATCGCCTTGACGCTCGAGGCCAGATCCTGCAGCAGGGCGGTGCGGTTCTCGAGCGGGTAGAAGCTGATGATGCGGTTCAGCGCGTTGTAGCTGTTATTGGCGTGCAGGGTGGCCAGCACCAGGTGGCCGGACTGGGCGTAGGCCAGCGCCGCGGCCATGGTTTCGCGGTCGCGGATCTCGCCGATCAGGATGCAGTCGGGCGCCTGGCGCAGCGAATTGCGCAGCGCCACCGCCAGGCTGCTGGCGTCGTTGCCGATCTCGCGCTGGTTGACGATCGAGCGCTTGTTCTTGAACAGGTATTCGATCGGGTCTTCGAGCGTCAGGATGTGGCCCGTGCGCGCTTCGTTGCGATGGTCGAGCATCGAGGCGATCGTGGTCGACTTGCCCGAGCCGGTGGCGCCGACCACCAGCAGCAGGCCGCGCTTTTCCATGATCAGTTCGGACAGCACCGCCGGCAGGCCGAGTTCGCCCAGCGGCGGGATATGGCCGGGTACGAAGCGAAACACGGCCGAGATCGAGCCGCGCTGGCGAAAGGCCGACAGGCGAAAGCGTCCCAGGTTGGGGACCGAGACGCCCATATTCAGTTCATTGTCGCGTTCCAGCTCGGCCATTTGTTCGGGCGTGGCCACTTCGGACAGGAGCGAGACGATGTTCTCGGGTTCGAGGCGATTCTGGTTGATGGGGATGAGGTTGCCATTGATCTTGATGTGCACCGGCGAATTCACGGCGAAGAACATGTCGGAAGCGTTCTTCTCTTTCATCAGCTGGAACAGGCGGTCCATGGCCATGGCATCGTCTCCATCGAGGGTGATACAGGTACAGGGCGCCCGTTGAACGCCGACGCGTTCCACGGGCGCCCATGGGGGGCTTGATCAGACGCCGCGCAGCAGTTCGTTGATGCCGGTCTTCGAGCGGGTCTGGGCGTCGACGCGCTTGACGATCACGGCGCAGTACAGGCTGTACTTGCCATCGGCCGACGGCAGCGAACCCGACACCACCACCGAGCCCGACGGCACCCGGCCATACGACACTTCGCCGGTTTCGCGGTTATAGATCTTGGTCGACTGGCCGATGTACACGCCCATCGAGATGACCGAATTTTCTTCGACGATCACGCCTTCGACGATCTCGGAGCGCGCGCCGATGAAGCAGTTGTCTTCGATGATGGTCGGATTGGCCTGCATCGGTTCGAGCACGCCGCCGATGCCGACGCCGCCCGACAGGTGGACGTTCTTGCCGATCTGGGCGCACGAACCGACGGTGGCCCAGGTGTCGACCATCGTGCCTTCATCGACGTAGGCGCCGATATTCACGTACGACGGCATCAAGACCACGTTCTTGCCGATGAACGAACCGCGCCGCGCCACCGCCGGCGGCACCACGCGGAAACCGCCCTTGGCGAAGTCTTCCGGGGTGTAGTCGGCGAACTTGGTCGGCACCTTGTCGTAGAACTGGATGTCGCCCGACACCATCGGGACGTTGTTCTCGAGGCGGAACGACAGCAGCACGGCCTTCTTGATCCACTGGTTCACGACCCATTCGCCGCTGTCTTTCTGCGCCACGCGCAGGCTGCCGTTATCGAGCCCGGCAAGGACGTGGGCGACGGCGTCGCGCACTTCGGCGCTGGCGCTGTTGGGGCTGATGTCGGCGCGCTGTTCCCAGGCGCTGTCGATGATGTTCTGGAGTTGTTGGGTCATGGTGCTGGTCTTGGTAGGGAATGAATCAAAAATGGGAGTGCTGCTATCAGAGAGCCTGGCAGAACTGGACAATGCGGTTGGCCGCTTCCAGGCCTTCGTCGACGCCGGCCACCAGGGCCATGCGGATGCGGCCCTGGCCCGGGTTCTGCCCGTGCGCGTCGCGCGCCAGGTAGCTGCCCGGAAGCACCGTCACATTATAGTCGGCGTACAGGCGGCGTGCGAAGTCGACGTCCGACAGGCCGCTGCGGCGCACGTCGGCCCACAGATAGAAGCCGGCGTCGGGCAATTCGACGTCCATCACCTGTTTCAGCAAGGGCGTGATGAGGCCGAACTTTTCCTTGTACAGGGCGCGGTTGTCATGCACGTGCTGCTCGTCGTTCCAGGCCGCGATCGACGCCGTCTGCACCGGCGGCGGCATGGCGCCGCCTGAATAGGTGCGGTACAGCAGGAATTTTTTCATCGCCAGCGGGTCGCCGGCCACGAAGCCCGAGCGCATGCCGGGCACGTTCGAGCGCTTCGACAGGCTCGAGAACACGATCAGGTTGCGGTACGGCTGCGCGCCGCTGCTGCGGCCCAGGGCGTGCGCCGCTTCGAGCGCGCCCAGCGGCGGCGTCGAGCCGGTGTAGATCTCTGAATAGCACTCGTCGGCCGCGATCAGGAAGCCGAAGCGGTCGGACAGGTCGAACAGGCCGCGCCAGTCGTCCAGGCTGAGCGTGGCGCCGGTCGGGTTGCCGGGCGAGCAGACATACAGCAGCTGCACGTGCGGCCAGACCGAGCCTGGCACCGCGTCGAAATCGGGCGCGAAGTTGCGCGCCGGGTCGCTGTTGACGAAGTAGGGCGTGGCGCCGGCCAGGTAGGCCGCGCCTTCGTAGATCTGGTAGAACGGGTTCGGGCACATCACCAGCGCATCCGGTTTCGCGCCATCGACGATGCACTGGGCGATCGCGAACAGCGCTTCGCGCGAGCCGTTCACCGGCAGCACCATGGTGGCCGGATCGAGCGCCGGAATGCCGTAGCGGCGCTCGAGCCAGCCGGCGATCGCCGCGCGCAGCGGCTCGGCGCCGACCGTGCTCGGGTAGCTGGCCAGGCCGACGATCGCGTGGGTCAGGGCTTTCTCGATGAAGGCCGGCGTGGGGTGCTTCGGCTCGCCGATGCCCAGGCTGATCGGGCAATACGCCGGGTTCGGGGTCACGCCCGCGAACAGCTGGCGCAGTTTTTCGAACGGATAAGGTTGGAGCTTGTCGAGATCAGGATTCACGGCGGGATCGGTGTGCGCTTTTCGATAATTTTTTCATTATAGCGCCATGCTCCACCAGCGCGCAGGCGGCGTTGGCGGCGCGGTGGAGTACCATGAATCCTGGCAATCCGACCAGTAAATCGACAGGAGCGAATCCGCCGTGCCGATCAGCTATGCACGCAGCCTGACAGCGCATCAGCGCACCCCCGGCGCCAACCGCCACCTGGGCGTGGCGCTGGCGTTCGTGGCCGGCGCCATCAACGCCGGCGGCTACCTGGCGGTGCGCGAATATACATCGCACATGACCGGCATCGTCTCGCGCGCGGCCGACCATCTGGCGCTGGGCGAGGCCGACCTGGTGCTGGGCGCCCTGGCCGCCTTGCTCAGCTTCGTGCTCGGCGCCGCCTGCACTGCGATCCTGGTCAACTACATCCGCCGCCGCGGCCTGCACAGCGGCTACGCGCTGCCGCTGCTGCTCGAGGCGACCCTGCTGCTGGTATTCGGCATCCTGGGTGCGCGTCTGGCCGGGATCGACGCCTTCTTCATGCCGCTCACCGTGATGCTGCTGTGCTTCATGATGGGCTTGCAGAACGCCGTCATCACCAAAGTTTCGCAGGCCGAAATCCGCACCACCCACATGACCGGCATCGTGACCGACATCGGCATCGAACTGGGCAAGATGGCCTACTGGAACGGCGGCGACGCGCGCCAGCCAAGGGTGGCCGCGAATCGCGCCCGGCTTGGGCTGATGGCCTCGCTCCTGGGCGCGTTCTGCATCGGCGGCGTGGTCGGCGCCCTCGGCTTCAAGCAACTGGGCTACCTGTCGACCGTGCCGCTGGCGGCGCTGCTGTGCGTGCTGGCGATCGTGCCCGTGATCGACGATGCGCTGGCAATGCTGGGGCGCCAGGGCGGGGCGCGCCACAAACCCTGACGCATGCGTGCGTTTCCTGCTCGCGCCGGCGTGGCGCCGGCGAGCGCACTGTTGCGCTACTGCGGTCCCCGCCATTCGCATGAATCCGGGTAAGCTGCTGGCATCATGACAAATTTTCCACCCGGGCGCGACTGGGACATCCTCATCATCGGCGGCGGCATTACCGGCGCCGGCATCCTGCTCGAGGCGGCGCGGCGCGGTCTCAAGGCCTTGCTGGTCGAGCAGCGCGACTTTGCCTGGGGCACGTCGAGCCGCTCGTCGAAGCTGGTGCACGGCGGCCTGCGCTACCTGTCCGAGGGCAGCCTGCGCCTGACGCGCGACGCCGTGCGTGAACGCGAGGCGCTGCTGCGCGCCGCGCCCGGCCTGGTCGAGGCGCAGGGTTTCGCCTTTGCCGGTGCGCTGGCAGGCGAGGGCGCCGCCGGCCATGGTCCGGGCGGTGGCCGCTCGGCCGGCCTGCACGCCGTGCTGCGCATGGTCGACCTGCTGGCGGGGCGGCGCGAACCTGTGCCAGACGCACCCGGCGCGTCGCGCATGTCGGCCTTTGTCGGCGGCATGTCCGGCAGCGGCGCCAGTAGCCGCGCAGCGGCGCCGGCGCGCAGCGACAGCCGTCTGCGCGGCGCCATTCGGTACACCGACGCCAAGACCGACGACGCGCGCCTGGTGCTGCGCGTGCTCGATGAGGCGCGCAGCCACGGCGCGGTGGCCTGCAACTACGTCACGGTGCAGTCGCTGGTGCGTGACGGCGGCAAGGTGCACGGCGCCATGCTGCGCGACGAACGCAGCCTGGCCGAGCACGCGGTGCGGGCGCGGGTGGTGGTCAACGCCACCGGCGCCTGGTCCGACCTGCAATGCAAGGACGGCAAGACAACGGCGGCGCGCCTGCGGCCCCTGCGCGGCACCCACCTGGTGTTGCCGAGCGCGCGCCTGCCGCTGGTCCAGGCGCTCAGCCTGGCGCACCCGCGCGACGGCCGGCCGGTATTCGTGTTCCCGTGGGAGGGCGTGATCCTGGCCGGCACCACCGATGTCGACCATGACGAAGCGCTGGCGCGCGAAGGACGCATCACGCGCCCCGAGTTCGACTACCTGATCGAAGCGCTGCGGTTTCAGTTCCCGCAGCTGGCCCTGAATGACGGCGACGTGGTGTCGACCTTCGCCAGCGTGCGTCCGGTGCTCGACAGCGGCGAAGGCGCGCCGGCGCCCGAGCGGCGCGATCACCTGATCTGGGCCGAGCCGGGCATGATCTCGGTTGCCGGCGGCAAACTGACCACGTTCCGCTCGATCGCGCTCGACGTGCTGCGCCAGGTCGCCCCGCAGCTGCCCGGCTGGCAGCTGCGCGCCGACCGCGCGCCGGTATTCGCCCGGGTCGCGATTCCCGTGCGCCACGACTTGCCGGCCAGCGTGCTGCGCCGCCTGGCCGGGCGCCACGGGGCCCAGGTCAAGCCGTTGCTGAAGGCGGCGCAGGAGGACGAACTTGATTACGTACCCGGCACCCAGACCCTGTGGGCCGAGTTGCGCTGGGCCGCGCGCGCCGAGCAGGTGCACCGGCTCGACGACCTGATGCTGCGCCGCACCCGGCTCGGGCTGCAACTGGCCGACGGCGGCGCTGCCGTGTTGCCGCGCGTCCGGGCGATCTGCCAGCAGGAGTTGGGGTGGAACGATGAACTGTGGGAACGCGAGCGCGAGATCTATCTGACGGCCTGGCGCGCGCAGTACGGCGTGCCAGGCGTTGCTGTGCGCTCAGAGCGACGCGCATAGAACCTGCCGGGACAGGTTCTTAATGTGGCGCCACGAATGCGCCGCGCATGCCGTCCGGCGCCGTCACCACCCGGTTGCGCCCGCGCGCCTTGGCGTCGTACATCGCGCGATCTGCCGTCACGAAGAACGCGCGTAGATCGTCGAACAGCGTCGGCACTACGGTCGCCACGCCAACGCTCACCGTCACCACGCCGCCATCGCCGCCGCGCGGGTTCGGAATCGCCAGCCGTTCGATGTGAAGGCGCGCCGCTTCGCCCAGGCGCGCGGCGGCGTCGGCGCCGGTATCGGCCAGCAACACCACGAATTCCTCGCCGCCGTAGCGTGCCGCCAGGTCGGTCGGGCGCATCGCATGGGCTTGCAGCGCCTCGGCGATCGCCTGCAGGCAGGTGTCGCCGGCGGCGTGGCCGAGGCTGTCGTTGTAGCCCTTGAAGTAATCGACGTCGAGCACGATCAGCGACAATGGCTGGCCGCTCCGGATCGCGCGCGCCCACTCTTTTTCGAGGAAGGCGTCGAAGTGGCGGCGGTTGGCGATGCGCGTGAGCGGATCGACCAGCGCCGCGCGCTGCAGCGCGGTCTCGGATTGCTTGTGGTGGGTGATGTCGTGCAGCAGCGCCACGAACAGCGATTCGCCGCCGGCCATCGGGCTCAGGCTCAGGTCCATCGCGCGCACCGAGCCGTCGCGCTGGGGCAGATGCACTTCACGCGTGCCGCGGCAGCGCGCGGCCGGTTCCGGATCGTCCAGGTTGGCGAAGTAGGCGGCGTAGTCGGCGCCCGCCGGTGGCGCCAGTAGCTCGGCCAGCGCCCGTCCGGCCAGTTGCTCGGCCGGGCAGTCGAGGAAGCGTTCGCAGGCGGGATTGGCATACGCCACGCGGCCGTCGCCGCCGACCAGCATCAGGCCTTCGTCCATGCCGTCGACGATCAGCTGCAGGCGCTCGGCCTGTTGCTTCTGGTTCTCGCTGCTGCTGTGCAGGCGCAGCTGGGTGCGCACCCGCACGCAGACTTCGGCCAGGCGCACCGGCTTGGCAATGTAGTCGCAGGCGCCATTGTCGAAGCCGGCCACGATGTCGTCGGTCTCGCCGCAGGCACTGACGAAAATGACGGGGATGTGGGCAGTGTCGGGCTGGCGTTTCAGGCGGCGGCAGATTTCCAGGCCGTCGAGATCGGGCAGGATGACGTCGAGCAGGATCAGGTCGGGCTGGACCCGGGTGGCAATGTCGAGTGCGCGCTTGCCGGACGTTGCGACGAAGGTCTGGTAACCCTGCTGGCGCATGATGTCCTGCAGCAGCCCGAGGCTGTCGGGTGCATCGTCGACAATCAGAATCGCGGATTGGCGCGGCGGCGCGGCGAGCGCCAGAGCAGGGTGCATCATTGGTTGCTGGGATACCTCGTCAGTGACGGGAAATCATACCCCGTTTATGAACATATGAGACAACTGTTGTTGCCTAATATCCAGCACACGATGCAATTGTTGCATCATTGCAACTGACTGCGGGGCGGCGAACCGGATGGTCCGCCGCCCCGCAGCAGCTTACTGCATGTCGTCGAGAATGCTTACAGCATGCCAGCGATCAGTTTGCCCAGCACCGCAATGCCTTCGCGGATACGTTCCGGAGGCACCGTCACGAACGACAGGCGCAGCGTGTTGCTGGCCGGGTCATTTGCATAGAACGGCGCGCCCGGGACGAACGCGACGCGCGCGGCGAGCGACTGTTCAAGCAGTTTCATGGCGTCGACCTGCGGCGGCAGGGTGACCCAGATGAACATGCCGCCTTCCGGTTCGGTCCAGCTGACGCCGGCCGGGAAGTGTTCTTTCATGGCCGCCAGCATGGCCTGGCACTGGTCGCCGTAGAGCTTGCGGATGGTCGGGATGTGCTGGTCGAGGAAGCCGTCCTTGACCACTTCGTGCACCACCATCTGGGTCAGTTGCGCGGTGTGCAGGTCGGCGGCCTGCTTGGCCAGCTCGAGACGGCGCACCAGCGGCAGCGGGGCGCACACATAACCGAGGCGGATGCCCGGGGTCAGCACTTTCGAGAACGAGCCCATATAGATGACGCCGTCCGGATTCATGGCGACCATCTTCGGCATCGGCTCGCCCTTGTACGACAGCGAGCCGTAAGGATCGTCCTCGATCAGCGGCACGCCCAGGCGGGCGCAGGTTTCGACCAGCTCATGGCGGCGTTCGAGCGACAGCGAGCGGCCGGTCGGGTTCTGGAAGTTGGGCAGCGAGTACAGCATGCGCGCGCCCTCGGCGATGCCTTCGAGCGAGGACGGCACCAGGCCGTGCTCGTCGGTCGCGACCGATTTGAATTCAGGCTGGTACACCGAGAACGCCTGCAGCGCGCCCAGGTAGCTCGGGGTTTCGACCAGCACGCGGCTGCCTTCGTCGATCAGCACCTTGCCCAGCAGGTCGAGCGCCTGCTGCGAACCCGAGGTCATCAGGATCTGTTCCGGCAGGATGGTCGAGCCCTGGACCGACAGCGAAGCCGCAATCCATTCACGCAGCGGGGCGTAGCCGTCGGTGGGGCCGTATTGCAGCGCCACCTTGCCGTTCTCGGACAGGACCTTGTCGTAGGCCTGTTTCATGCGCTCGACCGGGAAGGTGGCCGGCGACGGCAGGCCGCCCGCGAACGAGATGATCTCGGGACGCTGGGTGATCTTCAGGATCTCGCGGATGAACGAGCTTTGCAGCTGCGCGGCGCGTTCCGAGAACTGCCACTGGATAGGATTGGGATTGTCGATTTTCATACTGGTCTCACAGGAAGGGGCACGGTCGTGCCGGGCCATTATAAAACACGCCGGATAGGCGCATTCTTATGGGCGGGGCGGCGCCGCGTCAGCGCCGCCCTCAGGCACAACCTTAATTGAATTGCGGACAAATTAATGCCGGTTTTATGCGACTTCGACGACCATTTCGATCTCGACGCAGGTGCCGCGCGGCAGCGCTGCCACGCCGAAGGCCGAACGCGCATGCTTGCCGGCGTCGCCGAACAGCTCGCCGATCAGTTCCGAGCAGCCATTCGTGACCAGGTGCTGTTCGTTGTAGTCCGGGGTCGAAGCGACCAGGCTCATCACCTTGACGATGCGCTTGACGCGGGTCAGGTCGCCGCCGACGGCTTCCTGCAGCGTGCCGATCAGGTCAATGGCGACCGAGCGCGCGGCGGCCTGGCCGTCGGCCGTGGTCTTGTCGCGGCCGAGGATGCCGACGTCGGGATTGCCGTCCGCCTTCTTGGCGATGTGGCCCGAGATGAACACCAGGTTACCGGTCTGTACGTACATGACGTAGGCGGCGGCCGGGGTTGCCGGGGCTTGCAGGGTAATGTTCAGTTCTTTGAGTTTGTCGTAGACGGACATGGCGGTTCCAGATTGCGTGAGTGAATTGGGTAATCAAGGCGTTATTGTACGTCGCGCATCGGCGCCGCGCGGACAAGTCCGGTTCAGCGCGCTTCGAGGGACGCTTCCGCCTCGCCCAGAACGGCGGCGAATACGTCGGCGTCGACGTTGCCGCCGGTGAGCGCAATGCCGATCCGCGCCACGCCCGCCAGCCGGCCCTGCGCGCGCAGCTGCAGCGCGCCAGCCAGCGCAGCCGCACCGGCGCCTTCGGCCACGTTGTGGGTGCAGCTGTAGAGCAGGCGCATGGCGGCCGCGATCTCGGCATCGCTGACGGCGATCACGTCTTCGGCATACGCCAGTACAAACGGCAGCGACTGTGGATCGGGCACGCGGCAGGCGATGCCGTCGGCCAGCCTGGTCCTCACTGGCGCCTCGACCGCATGGCCGGCGCGCAGCGACAGCTGGTAGGCCGGCGCGTGGCTCGAGACCACGCCGATGATGCGGGTGCGCAAGCCGAGCGCCTCGCGCGCCGCTACCGCCGCGCAGAATCCCGACCCCTGGCCCAGCGGCACCAGCACCAGATCCAGCCTTGGCTGGGCGCGCAGTAGTTCGAGCCAGTAGCTGGCCACGCCGGCCACCAGGTCGGGATGCCAGGACGGCACCATGTGCAGGCCGTCGCGTTCAGCCAGCGCCAGCGCGTGCTGGCGGCTTTCGTGAAACTCGCTGCCGTGCTCGATCAGGGTGGCGCCGAAGGCGCGCATGGCGGCGTTCTTCTCGCGGCTGTTGCCATGCGGGACCACGATGCTGGCGGCGATGCCGTGGCGGCGGGCGGCAAAGGCGATCGACTGGCCATGGTTGCCGCGGGTGGCGGCGATCACCCCGCCCACATGCGGCAGGCGCCGCCGCAGGCGCTCGATATAGACCAGGCCGCTGCGCTGCTTGAAGGCGCCGAGCGGGCCGTGGTTTTCGTGCTTGACCCAGGTTTCCAAGCCCAGCGCGGCGTCGAGCAGCGGCCAGTTGTGCTGCGCGGTCGGGGCCATGGCGGCGTACACGATCTGGCTGGCGTCGTCGAGGTCGTTCAAGTCTGGCAGGGTCATGGTGGCTCGCAGTGGCTCGCAGTGGCTATATATGGAGGAGAACAGGTTGTCAGCGCCGCACGCCCATGTGGCGACCGGCGGCTACCACGCCGATCACGGCCAGTGCGAACAGGCAGTGATCGATATTTAAGGGTTCACCGAGCAGCAAGGCCGCACCGGCCAGGCTCAGAAATGGCTGCAGTAATTGCACCTGGCCCACTCGCGCAACCCCGCCCAGCGCCAGTCCGCGGTACCAGAAGAAAAATCCGATGAACATCGAGAACATCGTCAGGTAGGCCAGCGCGATCCAGGCCGGGGCGCCGACCCGGGCCAGGGCGCCGAGCTGCGGCAGCACGTTCCAGGCCATCAACGGGGCCATCAGGGGTGCGGCCAGCAGCAGCGCCCAGCAGATGGTTTCCGATCCGCCGAGCGTGCGCGCCACGCGCGCGCCTTCGGCATATCCCACGGCTGCAGCCACCGCCGCGCCGAACACCAGCAGGTCGGCACTGTGGAACGCGCCGCCACCCTGGCGCAGGGCGAAGATTGCGACCAGGGCTGCGCCGAGCACGGCCATCAACCAGAAGCCGGCCGAGGGCCGCTCGTCGCCGCGCATGGCGGCGCACAAGGCGGTGGCCAGTGGCAGCACGCCGACCAGCACCGCACCGTGGGCGGCGGGCAGGCTGCGCAGTGCGACCGATGTCAGGAGCGGAAAGCCGACGATGCAGCCCAGCGCCACCAATGCTAATGCGGGCAGGGCGCTTCTCGGCGGCCGCGGCGCGCGCCGCCACAGCAGCCACAGGCCGGCCAGCAGCGCCGCGCCGCTGGCCCGGCCGAAGGTCACGATCTGCGGATCGAGTTCGGCCACGGCCATGCGGGTGAATGGCAGCGTCAGGCTGAACATGGCCACCCCCACCAGACCGAGCAGCATGCCATGCGCCTCGGGACGCCTGCTGGCGTCGCGCCGGCCGGGTACGGCAGCGCCTGCGAGCGGGTGGGTGGATACGGTCATCGACGGTCCTTTCGGGATGCTTGCGTTGGCGCAGAAGATGGGACTATGCTAACGCTGAGGGCCAATACAGTCCCAGTACACTTTCCCCGATAATCAAACGACTGTGCCGGTGAGATGACCAATACGCCCAGCTTCACTCTTGCACGCGATTCCGGCGAACCGTTATGCGACCAGATCGTGCGCTCGGTGGCCTTGCGCGTCGACGCGCGCTTGCTGCATGCCGGCGCGCGCATGCCGTCGATCCGCCGCTTCGCCGCCAGCCATGGGGTGTCGCCGTTTACCGTCGTCGCCAGCTATGACCGGCTGGTGGCGCAGGGTTATCTGGAATCGCGCCGGGGCGCCGGCTTCTTCGTGCGCCAACGCCAGCCGCCGCAGCAGCAGCAGCCGGCGCCGGCAGCGGCCGTGCCGCCGCCCACGCTCGACGTCACCTGGCTGGTGCGCAGCATGTTCAAGCAGGCGCCGCTGGGGCCGACACCCGGCTCGGGCGTGTTGCCGTCCGGCTGGCTTGACGGCGCTGCGGTGAGCAATGCGCTGCGCGAACTGAGCCGCCAGAACAGCGACAGTCTGCTCAACTACGGCGCGCCTCAAGGCTTTTTGCCGCTGCGCCAGCAATTGCAGCGCAAGTTGGCGGCGCTCGAGATCGAGGCCGCGCCCGAACAACTGGTGAGCACGCACGGCGTGACCCAGGCAATCGACCTGGTGGCGCGCGAATTCTGCCAGCCGGGCGACACCGTGCTGGTCGACGATCCGGCCTGGTTCCTGATGTTCGGCTCGTTCGCCGCGCACGGACTGAAGGTCATCGGCGTGCCGCGCCTGGCGGACGGCCCCGACCTGGCACAGCTGGATCAATTGGCGGCGCTGCACCGGCCGCGCCTGTTCATCGTCAATTCGGTGCTGCACAATCCGAGCTCGACCTCGATCTCGGCGGCCAAGGCGTTCCAGGTCTTGCGGCTGGCCGAACAGCACGATTTTCTCGTGGTTGAGGATGATATCTATTGCGACCTGCACCCGGGCGGCGCCACCCGGCTGGCGGCGCTGGACGGGCTGCGCCGGGTAATCTACCTGGGCGGCTTCTCGAAATCGATGGCGGCCAACCTGCGCGTCGGCTTTGTCGCCGCGTCCCGTGAGCGGGCGCAGCGCCTGGCCGACCGCAAGATGCTGGCCACGCTCAGCACGGGCGATATCGGCGAGCGCGTCGTGGTTAAAATATTGGCCGAGGGCCATTATCGCAAGCACCTAGACCGCGTACGGGCGCGCCTGGACGCGGCGCGCGCGCCCGCGCTGCGCCTGCTCGAGTCGCTCGGCATGCGCGCCGATCCGGCCCCCGCCGCCGGCATGTTCCTGTGGGTCGACGCCGGCTGCGACACCAATCTGCTGGCCGCGCGTGCTTTGCAGCAGGGCCTGCTGCTGGCGCCGGGCAGCCTGTTTTCACCCAATCAGCAGCCGTCGAGCCGGATGCGGCTCAACGTAGCGGCGCTGCAAGAACCCGGGGTGCGGCGCTTTCTCGAGACGCGGCTGGGGTGACGCAATCGTGCGGTTATTGCGGCGGACAGCCGGCCGGCATCGACGCCATCGCTTCCTGCATCTGCTCAGGCGTGACGTCGCGCTGATGGGTGGCGATCGACCAGTGGTGGCCGAAAGGGTCGACCAGCATGCCGTAGCGGTCGCCCCAGACCATGTCGCCCAGCGGCATCAGCGCGGTGGCGCCGGCCGCCAATGCCCGGTTCCAGAGCGCGTCGGCATCCTCGACATACAGGTGGATCGTCACTGCCGAACCCTGCAGCGCGCGCGGGCCGCGGCTGCCGTATTCGGGGAAATCGTCGGCCAGCATCAGAACCGAGTCGCCGATGCGGATCTCGGCGTGCATGAGCTTGCCGTTCGGGCCTGGCATGCGTATCAGTTCGGTGGCGCCGAAGGCCTGCTGGTAGAACGTCAATGCCTCGGCGGCGCCTTCGCAGACCAGGTGCGGGGTAACGCTTCTAAAGCCTTCGGGAATCGGGCGGACGGGCTGGGTCATAGCGGTCTCCTGTGATGTTGATGGTGATCGTGAAGGGATGGTGCAGTGCTTACGACGAACGGGGGCACCCTGATTCGACACGGTTGGCGAAAAAAAATCGCAGCCTGACGGGCACGCTGAAAGAGCAGGATCAAGCCCGATGTTCGGGACCATAAAATTTCTTGTTGAAAAAATCTCTTGAAATCCTTGCTCGTAGCCCAATATCCTTGCGAGTCCTATCAACCCCCTGACAACAACGAGGAACAAGATGGCGCACGCCGAAAAAGAAACCCTTGGCTTCCAGGCAGAAGTAAAGCAACTGCTGCAACTGATGATCCACTCCTTGTATTCGAACAAGGAAATCTTCCTGCGCGAACTGGTCTCGAACGCGTCCGACGCGGCCGACAAGTTGCGCTTTGAAGCCATCAACAACGACGCCCTGTACGGCAACGACCATGAACTGAAGATCCGCATCGCCTTCGACAAGGACGCGAAGACGGTCACGATCTCGGACAACGGCATCGGCATGAGCCGCGACGACGTGATCTCGCACCTGGGCACCATCGCCAAGTCGGGCACCAAGGAATTCTTCAGCAAGCTCTCGGGCGACCAGCAGCAGGACGCGGCCCTGATCGGCCAGTTCGGCGTCGGCTTCTACTCGGGCTTCATCGTGGCCGACCGCATCACCGTGGAAACCCGCCGCGCCGGCGCCGACGCCGCTGACGGCGTGCGCTGGGAGTCGACCGGCGAAGGCGACTACAGCATCGAACAGATCGACAAGAGCGGCCGCGGCACCGACGTGATCCTGCACCTGCGCGAAGGCGAAGAAGAGCTGCTGTCGTCGTGGAAGCTCAAGTCGATAATCCGCAAGTACTCGGACCATATCTCGCTGCCGATCGTGATGCAGAAAGAAGAGTGGGACGAAGAGAAGAAGGAAACCGTGGTTCGCGATGAACTGGAAACCGTGAACCAGGCCAGCGCGCTGTGGGCACGTTCCAAGAGCGAGATCAGCGAAGAACAGTACCAGGAGTTTTACAAACATATTTCGCACGACTTCCAGGAGCCGCTGACCTACACCCACAACCGGGTCGAAGGGCGCAGCGAATATACCCAGCTGCTGTACGTGCCGAGCCACGCCCCGTTCGACCTGTGGGACCGCAACAAGCGTGGCGGCATCAAGCTGTACGTCAAGCGCGTGTTCATCATGGACGACGCCGAACAGCTGATGCCGACCTATCTGCGCTTCATTAAAGGCGTGATCGATTCGAGCGACCTGCCGCTGAACGTCTCGCGCGAAATCTTGCAGGAGTCGCGCGACGTGCGCGTGATCCGCGAGGGTTCGACCAAGCGCGTGCTGGGCATGCTCGAAGAAATGGCGAACAGCGAAGAGGGCGCCGAGAAAGACAAGTACGCAACGTTCTGGAAAGAATTCGGCCAGGTGCTGAAAGAAGGCGTGGGCGAGGACAGCGGCAACAAGGACCGCATCGCCAAGCTGCTGCGCTTTGCCTCCACGGTCAACGAGTCGAATGAACAGACCGTCTCGTTCGCCGATTACATCGGCCGCATGAAGGAAGGCCAGAACAAGATCTATTACGTCACCGCCGACAACTACAGCGCCGCCAAGAACAGCCCGCACCTCGAGATCTTCCGCAAGAAGGGTGTCGAAGTGATCCTGATGACCGACCGCGTCGACGAATGGATGCTGTCGTTCCTGTCCGAGTTCGAAGGCAAGGAACTGGTGTCGGTGGCCAAGGGCGGCCTCGATCTGGGCGCACTCGAAGACGAAGCCGAGAAGAAGGAGCATCTCGAAGTCGAAGCCGGCTACAAGGAACTGGTCGAGAGCATGAAGGGCGCCCTGGGCGAGAAGGCCAAGGACGTGCGCGTGACGTTCCGCCTGACCGATTCGCCAGCCTGCCTGGTGGCCGACGACAATGAATTGTCGGGCAACCTGCTGCGCATGCTCAAGGCTGCCGGCCAGGAAGCGCCAGAGTCGAAGCCGATCCTCGAGATCAACCCGAACCACCCGCTGGTAACGCGCCTGAAGTATGAAGACGCCAGCGGCGCGCGCTTCGGCGACTGGGCCCACATCCTGTTCGACCAGGCTGCACTGGCCGAAGGCGGCAGCCTGCCCGATCCGGCCTCGTTCGTGAAGCGTCTGAACGAGATGCTGCTGGCGGGGGCGAAGTAAGAGGCCCGCTAGCCAGTCGTCATCCGTAGGTCGGCGCGTGACGCATCGTCGTCACGCGAACCCGTCATTCCTGCCAGTGGCAGCGATGACGCCGGCGAAGGCGGGACGGGCGTGCTGTGTGCGTTATCGAAACCCTTGCAAACCTGGGTCCCCGCCTTCGCGGGGATGACGGTTTTTGGGCTAACGGTTTTATTCGGGCTAACGGTTTAGTCACGGATGCCGGATTATGCTGATGGCGTCACCCGATTGTCGTTGTGACCATCGATATAGCGAACCGGCGCGGCCAGCATGTCATGGGTCTTCACGCGCCAGGCTGCGACTGCGCTGCGCCGTTGATCTGGTCGCAGAACTGTTCGAGCAAATCCAATCCCTCCGGCCAGTCGCCATGGCCCGACTCGGTATTCAAATGACCGGCGTCGCCGATCTGCACCAGGCGGCTGCCCCAGCCCTCGGCAAACGCCCGGGTCCGTGCCTGGCTGGAGAAGGGGTCGTTGGCGCTGCCGACCACGATGCTCGGGAACGGCAGCGTATCGAGCGGCACCGGCCCCCAGCTGCCAGGATCGAACGGGAAGCTGGCGGCTTCGACGTCGCTTGGCGCGGCCAGGAAGGCGCCCGCCACTTTCAATGGTGAATTGCAGCGCGCCCAGTGCGCGACCAGGATGCAGGCCAGGCTGTGCGCCACCAGGATCGGCGCGCCACGGCACTCGGCGATGGCGGCGTCGAGCTCGGACACCCATTCGTCCATCTGCGGGCTGGTCCAGTCGCGGTGCGCGCTGCGCTGCCACTGTGGATAGCGCGCGTGCCACAGCGATTGCCAGTGGCGCGGGCCGGAATTGAACAGGCCGGGCAAGACTAGAACGTCACATTTCATCGGATTTTCTCCTTGATGGGATAGCTCGCGGCCAGCGCCGCGCCGGCGCGCGACGGGCCCAGGAACCAGTCGAACAGGCGTTCGAACAGGCGCCGCCAGGCATTCTTGCGTTGCTCGGTGAGCGCACCCAACAGCCAGGTTGCAAGGCCGATCACGGCCGCCAGCAGCGCCAGGTCGAGCGCGCTGTGCGCGTCATGCGGATACAGCACCGGCCAGGCGGCCAGCACCAGCGCATGCGACAGGTACAGGGTAAGGGTGTAGGAAGCGACGCGGCGCACCGCAGCCGCCACGCGCAGGATGGCGCTGAAATCGGCGAAGCGCGCGCACGCGAAATTCAGGCACACGATCAGACCGACCACATAGTCGGCCAGGAAACGGTCGGCATTGCCAAGGCTGAAGGCCTGGCCAAACCACGACCCGCGGCCGAGTTCGCGCAGCGTCGCTTCGAGGTCGCTGGCCTCGTAGGCTGCCAGCAGCGCCACGCTGACGAGCCAACCGCAGCGGGCCAGGCGACGCGGCAGCGTGTGGCGCTCTTGCCAGCGGTACAGCCAGACACCGGCCAGCCACACCGGCAGCAGCAGCCACAGTTTGATGCCCATGATCGCCAGCACGGCCGCCAGCACCAGCACGCGGCTGGCGCCGCGCAGGTAGCAGGCCACGCCGAACAGGATGTAGTACCAGACTTCATAATTGAGCGACCACCACGGCACCAGCAGCGGCGGCACTTCGGATAACTGCCACAGGTCGCCCAGGAACTGCAGGTGGAACGGGATATACAGCCATGGCTTGGCCAGCTGATAGGCCTTGTCGATGCGATGGTCGAGCTGCGGCGCCAGCAGCCAGGCGCAGATAAAGCTCAGTACCAGCACCGGCAGCGCCACCGAATAGATGCGGGCGCAGCGCGCCACCGCAAACTCGCGCGCGCCAGGGCGCCGTGTGTCGCTGGTGAACGCGATGACGAAGCCGGACAACACGAAGAACGCCATCACCGCTTCGCGTCCCAGCATCGTCAGCAGGTCGGCCCCGGGGCCGTCGATCAGATTGCCCTGGCGCAGGTGCATCAGCACGACCGCCAGCGCCGCCAGGAAGCGGACCAGGTCGAGGTAGACCGAAAACGGCCGGTCGAGGCAAGAGGGGGCTGGCTGCATGCGGTAAATACTACTTCATCCGCATGACGCGACTGTGTTTGGCGTTCGCCTGCGCCGCGATCACAGTTCGGTGCGCAGTGCGAACAGCTCCGGGAACAGCACCACGTCGAGCATCTTGCGCAGGTAGCTCACGCCGGCGGTGCCACCGGTGCCGCCCTTGAAGCCGATGATGCGCTCGACGGTCGAGACATGGCGGAAGCGCCAGAAGCGAAACGCCGTCTCCAGGTCGACCAGTTTCTCGGCCAGTTCGTACAGCGCCCAGTGGCGCGAGGTATCGCGGTAGACGCCGAGCCAGGCCGCCTTGACCGAGTCGTCGAGCCGGGTCGGGCCGGTATGCTCGCCATGCACGCGCGCGGGGTCGATCGCGAAGCCGCTCCTGGCCAGCAGCAGCACGGCTTCGTCGTAGATCGACGGCGCCGCCAGTTCGCGCGCCAGGATCGCATGCGCCGCGGGCGCTTGTTGGTGCACCGCCAGCAGCGCCGGGTTCTTGTTGCCCAGGATGAACTCAAGTTCACGGTACTGAAACGACTGAAAGCCCGACGACGCGCCCAGATACGGCCGGATCGCCGTGTACTCGGGCGGCGTCATGGTGGCCAGCACGTCCCATGCATGCACCAGCTGATCCATGATGCGCGCCACCCGCGCCAGCATCTTGAAGGCCGGCGCCAGGTCGTCGGCGCGGATATGGCGCCGCACCGCGTGCAGCTCATGCAGCATCAGCTTGATCCACAATTCGCTGGTCTGGTGCTGGACGATGAACAGCATCTCGTCGTGGCTGGGCGAACGCGGATGCTGGGCACTGAGGATATGGTCCAGGCCAAGATAGTCGCCGTAGCTCATCGACGCGGTGAAGTCCAGCTGCGCGCCGTGCCACTGATTGGCGTCCTTGCGATCGTCGCTCATGGGCTTCCTTTCAGGTGACGGCGCCACGCGCCGCGTTGACGTCGTAGCTGCCGTTGTCGAGAATCTGTTTCAGCAACTCGACCGCGTCCCAGACCTCGGCGAAGCTGGTGTACAAGGGCGTGAAGCCAAAGCGCATGATGCCCGGCTCGCGGTAGTCGCCAATCACGCCGCGCGCGATCAGCGCCGCCATCACGGCGTAACCGTGCGGATGCGTGAAGCTGACGTGGCTGCCGCGCCGCGCGTGCTCGCGTGGCGTCACCAGGCGCAAAGGGTGCCCGGCGCAGCGGCCTTCGACCAGCTCGATGAACAGGTCGGTCAAGGCCAGCGACTTGGCGCGGATCGCGTCGATGTCGGTTTCTTCGAAGATCTCGAGGCCGCATTCGACCAGTGCCAGCGACACGATCGGCTGGGTGCCGCACAAGGCGCGCCCGATGCCGTCGATCGGCGCGAACGCCGGCGCCATCGCAAACGGCGTGGCGTGGCCCCACCAGCCAGACAATGGATGGTCGAATGCCGCCTGGTGGCGTTGCGGCACCCAGATGAAGGCCGGTGCACCGGGGCCGCCGTTCAGGTATTTATAGGTGCAGCCGACCGCGAAGTCGGCGTTGGCGCCGTGCAGGTCGAGCGGCACCGCGCCGGCCGAATGGGCCAGGTCCCACACTGCAAGGGCGCCGGCATCGTGGGCGAGCCGGGTGAGGGCGGCCATATCGTGCTGGTAGCCGGTGCGGTAGTTGACGTGGGTGAGCATCAGCACGGCGCAGTCGCCGTCCACGGCAGCGGCAATCTCGTCCACCGAATCAACCAGGCGCACCCGATAGCCCTGCTGCAGCCAGCGGCTCAGGCCTTCGGCCATATAGATATCGGTCGGGAAGTTGCTGCGTTCGGTGACGATGATGCGGCGGTCGTCACCGCGGCGGTCGTCACCGCGCCGGTCGCTACCGCGGGCGTTGGCCTGGATGCGCAGGGCGGCAGCGAGCGCCTTGAACAGATTGAGCGACGTGGTGTCGGTGACGGCCACTTCGGCGGCGTGCGCGCCGATCAAGGGCGCCAGGCGGTCGCCCAGCCGGCGCGGCATGTCGAACCAGCCGGCGTCGTTCCAGCTGCGGATCAGGTCGCCGCCCCATTCGCGCGCCACCACGTCCTGGGCGCGCGCCAGGGCAGTTTTGGGACGGGCGCCGAGTGAGTTGCCATCGAGGTAGATGACGCCGGCAGGCAGATCGAAGCGTTGGCGCAGCGATGCCAGCGGATCGGCGCCGTCCCTGGCAAGACAGTCGGCGCGGGTCAGGGTGATGTCGGTCATGCGGATTCCAGAACAATGGTGGATGCTTGAAGCGAGTGGGTCGGCGCGAGTGTAGCAAGTTCCCCGGCCCGAATACACGAATATATTGTCGTATCGACACTTTGACGCGTCTGACGCGGGCATCGAAAAATTTTTAAGATTTTTTGCAAAGAACCCTAAAGTTCTCCGCCAGCGCACCGATAACGACCTAGATAGGCAGTAATGGGTCGAAAAAAATTAGCAAACAACCCTAAAGTTCCTGTCCAGGCCGCCGTAAATGAGACAGAAGGTGCAGAAAAAGAATGAAAAAAATTCTTGAACAGCCCTAAAGTTCCCGAAAACGGTGCCGTAACCGTAGTTAGAAAGCGACAGATCCCATCTGGCGCAAAGTTCATTCAAGGCGTTTCCCCACGCCAGCTTCGCACCCCCTTTCATAGGGGAAGCACGGTGTTCGAGTAGGGTTTGTAAGACAAACTCCTACGGATACTGCTGTCTTTTGCGGACACAAAATACCGCCTTCTTCTTATTCCCCTAATGTTTCCCCACGGTCAGAATCTATCTCATCGGCAACAAACAACGCGCCGAAACCACAAACAGGAGAGACAAGATGATGACTGCAAACGACATGATGGCCGAGATCCGCGATGCCAACCTCAGCTACCTGATGCTGGCTCAGCAAATGATCCGTGCCGATAAAGTCACCGCCATCTTCCGTCTCGGCGTCTCGGCCGACATCGCTGACCTGATCGAAGGCATGAGCAACGCCCAGATCCTGAAACTGGCCGGCGGCAACATGATGCTGGCGCGTTTCCGCTTCGACGACACCGCAATCCTGTCGATGCTGACCAGCCACACCAAGGACCGCAGCCTGGCCCAATCGCACGCCGCGATCCTGATGGCCGGCCAGCCAGTCGAAGAAATCGCTTAATCCGGCAAGCAAACCGTACAATCCGGCAAGACAAACCGTATAATCCGGTAACGGCCTCGCCTGGGAATGGCCGACTGAAATACCGGGAGCAGCAGTATGAACAAGAAAAGCGTCGTCACCGAAGCGCAGGAAATCCAGCTTGCCATCCAGTTGATCAACCTGGGAGCGCGCCTGCAGTTGCTCGAGACCGAAGTTTCGTTGTCGCGTGAACGATTGCTCAAGTTGTACAAGGAACTCAAGGGTGTCTCTCCACCCAAGGGCATGCTGCCCTTTTCCACCGATTGGTTCCTGACCTGGCAACCAAATATCCATTCTTCGCTGTTCATCAACATCCACCAGTTCCTGGTCGAGCATGCGGGCGCAGTCGGCATCCAGGCGGTGATGAAAGCGTACCAGCTCTATCTCGAACAAATGCCGCCGGCCTCGGGCGAAGAGCCGCTGCTGTCGCTCACCCGCGCCTGGACCCTGGTGCGCTTCTTCCAGAGCGGCATGCTGCAACTGGCCCCGTGCAGCAAATGCCAGGGCAAGTTCATCGTCAATTCACTCGACCTGAACGCCGACTACGCCTGCGGCCTGTGCCATATGCCTTCGCGCGCCGGCAAGACGCGCAAGGCCAAGGACGCGCGCGACGCCGCGGCCAGCCAGGGAACTGCCTGAGTTGACGCGTCCGCCGACGCCGGGCGCCACCCATGCGCGCCGACTGCGCGCGCCGGCGGTCCAGGCCCTGCTGATCCAGGCCATCGCTTTTCCGCTGATGCTGGCCATCGTCTACCTGTCCGCACGGGCAGGGTTCACCGTCTCTTACCTCTATGTCGCGCTGGTGCAGGGCGTGCTCGCGCTCGGCCTGACCTGGTGGCGCCGGCTGGCCGTGTGGTGGCGCGCGATCGGCTTCGGCTTTCCGCTGGCGCTGCTGGGAGCGAGCACCCTCGCGATCCCGTCGTCGGTGTTCCTGGCGCTGTTTCTGTTGTTGCTGCTGCTGTACTGGTCGACCTACCGCACCCAGGTGCCGTACTACCCGTCCGGGCGCCGCGTCTGGGATGCGGTCGCGGCCAGCCTGGCGCCGGATCGTCCCTTGCGCGTGATCGACGTCGGCAGTGGCCTGGGCGGCTTCGTGCTCGACCTGCAGCGGCGCCGGCCCGAATCGCGCATCGAAGGCATCGAGCTGGCGCCGCTGCCGTGGCTGGTCAGCCACGTGCGCGCGCGGTTGCTGCGTAGCCGCGCGCGATTCGTGCTCGGCGACTATGACAACCTGGATTTCGGCGACTACGACGCCGTCTTCGCCTATCTGTCGCCGGCCGTCATGACGTCGCTGTGGTTGAAGGCTGCGCGCGAGATGAAACCCGGGTCGACGCTTTTTAGTTACGAATTCGTCATCACAAGTGCGCCACCGAGCCGAATTGTGGCCCCGGTCAAGGATGGCCCCCCACTTTATCTATGGGACTTTTAGGCGACACTTCAGAGTGAAAGTGAATGGTTTTACTTGCCCGTGGGCTATACTCCAGATAGAGTAGTTCTCTGCATAAACTTTTCTGAATTTCCCGTTTTTGCGTCGTTTGACACGACACCAAAACCGGTCTTCTGGAGTCCATTCCCTTGTTAGTCATTGTTGGTTATCTCGTCGTCATGGGTTGCGTGTTCGGCGGCTTTGCGCTGGCCGGCGGCCACCTCGCTTCTCTGTGGCAGCCGATCGAGCTGTTGATGATCGGCGGCGCCGCGCTGGGCGCCTTCTTTGTCGGCAATACCGGCAAGTCGATCAAGGCCACCATGAAGGCCATGCCTACCATCTTCAAGGGGTCAAAGTACACCCGCGAGATGTACATGGAACTCATGGCCCTGCAATTCGACGTCTTGTCGAAAGTGCGCAAGGAAGGTCTGATGTCGATCGAAGGCGATATCGAAGCGCCCGAATCGTCGCCGCTGTTCGCGAGCTACCCACTGGTGCTGTCCGACCATCACATCATCGAATTCATGACCGATTACCTGCGCCTGATGGTGTCGGGGAATATGGACGCGATGCAGATCGAGAACCTGATGGACAACGAGATCGAGACCCACCACCACGAAGGCGCGATCCCGGCCCACGTGATCGCCAAACTCGGCGACGGCTTGCCGGCGTTCGGCATCGTCGCCGCGGTGATGGGCGTGGTGCACACGATGGAGTCGGTCGGCTTGCCGCCGGCCGAACTGGGCATCCTGATCGCCAAGGCGCTGGTCGGCACCTTCCTCGGTATTCTGCTGGCGTATGCGTTCGTCAGCCCACTGGGCAATGTGCTCGAACAGAAGCTGGAAGAATCGACCAAGATGTTCCAGTGCGTGAAGGTGACGCTGCTGGCGAGCCTGAACGGCTACGCGCCGGCGCTGGCGGTGGAATTCGGCCGCAAGGTGCTGTACTCGACCGAGCGCCCGACCTTCGCCGAGCTCGAAGAGCACATCAAGAAGAAGAAGTGATGGCCGACTTTCCTGAAACCGTGATCGGCGCCGGAGGCAGCCATGGCTGACGAAGGACAACGTCCGATTGTCGTCAAGCGCATCAAGAAGGTGGCCGGCGGCCACCACGGCGGCGCCTGGAAGATTGCGTACGCCGACTTCGTGACCGCGATGATGGCGTTCTTTTTGCTGATGTGGCTGCTTGGCTCGACCGCCAAGGGTGACCTGGTCGGCATCTCGGAATACTTCAAGACGCCGCTCAAGGTGGCGATGCAGGGTGGCTCGGGCTCGGGCGACTCGTCGTCGATCATCCAGGGCGGCGGCGAAGACCTGACCCGGCGCGCCGGCCAGGTCAAGAAGGGCGACACGCCGCCGGTCAACAAGACCTATGACCTGCAAGCGGCCAAGGCGGCGCTGGCGCGCGAGGAAAGCGAGCGCCTGTCGGCGCTCAAGAGTCGCATCGAGACGGCCATCGAGGTCAATCCGATGCTCAAGAAATACCAGAACCAGCTGCTGCTCGACATCACCAGCGAAGGCTTGCGGATCCAGATCGTGGACGAGAAGAACCGCCCGATGTTTGCACTGGCGCGCGCCGAACTGCAACCGTACACCAAAGAGATATTGCACATCATCGGCATGGTGCTCAATGAAGTGCCGAACCGGATCGGCATCTCGGGCCACACCGATTCGACGCCGTACGGCAGCGACACCGGTTACAGCAACTGGGAACTGTCGGCCGACCGCGCGAATGCATCGCGCCGCGAAATGATGCTCGGCGGCCTGGCCGACGACAAGGTGCTGCGCGTGGTGGGACTGGCCGCTGCCGCCAACCTCGATGCGAAGGATCCGTTCAATCCGATCAACCGGCGCATCAGCATCATCGTCATGAACAAGCGCACCGAAGAAGCGGTGCGGCGCGATGCGGCCACGCTCGACGTGCCGGCCGAGGATGCGGCAGAAGCGGCGAATGCGACGCTGCAAGCGGTCAAGAAGTAGCGCACCAAAGTAGCCCCCGAAGAGGACTGGAATGACAAGAAAAAAGATACTCGGCTCGCACGTGAAGCGCCTGTTGTCGGGCGTGTCGGTGCACGGCCGGCGCCACCTGACCGAAGTCGAGGCCGACCTGGTGCAGACCGAACTGCTGCTCGAGGAAGCGATCGAGAAGCTCACCGGCAGCTTCATGTCGATCCACGGCGCGGTGGCAGCGCGCCAGGCGACGATCGACACGCTGCTGGCCGGCGCGACGCCGACGCCTGACGAGAAAGAGCAGTTGGCCGGCATGGCGCGCGAGATCGGCGCGCACGTCAACACGGCGATCACCAGCATGCAGTTCCAGGACATGACGGCGCAGCTGATCGAACGCACCTTGAAGCGCGTCTCGGGCTTGCGCGATTTTCTCGCCACGCTGAGCGAGCATGGCGCCGATATCGCGCCCGAGACCGATGGCGAGGAAATCATCGACCGCCTCGGCAAGGTCAGCATGGCGCTGGCGCTGCAGTCGGTCGAACTGCGCAGCGTGCTGCGCCGCTCGGTCGAGCAGCGGCACCTGGAAAGCGGCGACGTCGAACTGTTCTGAGTTCGGCAAAGACGCCGCAAGTACCTTATAACGACTACGAATTCCGGCCATAGCCGGACACAAAACAGCAGGGAGCAAAAAACATGGCAAAAACGATTCTCGCGGTAGACGATTCCAGTTCACTGCGCCAGATGGTGGCGTTCAGCCTGAAGGCGGCCGGCTATAACGTCGTCGAGGCGGTGGATGGCCAGGATGGCCTGGACAAGGCCAAGCTGCAGAACGTCGACCTGGTGCTGACTGACCAGAACATGCCGAAGATGGATGGCCTGACCCTGATCAAGACCCTGCGCACGCTGCCCGGCTACGCCAAGACCCCGATCCTGATGCTGACCACCGAGTCGTCCGACGAGATGAAATCGAAAGGCCGCGCCGCCGGCGCCAACGGCTGGCTGGTCAAGCCGTTCGACCCTCAGCGCCTGATCGAGGTGGTCAAAAAAGTGATCGGCTGACGCCATGATCTTTCGCCTGACTGCTACAGGTCGCGCCCGGCGCGACCGCATTGCCCGGACCGACCCATGAGCATCGATATCAGCCAGTTTTACCAGGTCTTTTTCGACGAAGCCGAAGAACTGCTCGCCGAAATGGAACGCCTGCTGCTGGGCGTCGATATCGCCGCGCCCGACGCCGAAGACCTGAACGCCGTGTTCCGCACCGCGCACTCGGTCAAGGGCGGCGCGTCGACCTTCGGCCTGACCGATATGTGCGACGTGACCCACGTGCTGGAGTCGCTGCTGGACCGCATCCGCAAGGGCGAGATGGCGCTCACCTCGAACCATGTGGACGCCTTTTTGGCCGCCAAGGACATCCTCAAGATGCAACTTGATGGGCACCGCCATGGCGCCAGTGTCGACCAGGAAGCCGTGGCCAATGTGCGCATGGTGCTGCACGACCTGGCCGAGGGACTGGTGCCGCAGGCGCCGGTAGTGGCGCCGTCGTACCTGAGCGCCGCGCCCCGGCAGCACCAGACCGAAGGCGCGCACCGCTACAAGATCGAACTGCCCGAAGTGGCGCAGCGCGATATCCACGCGCTGGTCGAAGAACTTGGCCTGATGGGCCGGGTCTCGGTGGCGCCGCTCGACGGTGGCCGTAGTGCGCTGATCATCACCACCCAGGAAAGCCTGGACGATGTGATCGCCATCTGCTCGTTCGTGCTCGACCCGGACCAGCTCAGGATCTTCGAGGCGCCGGCGCTCACGCCCGAGCAGCGCGCACTCGAGGCGGCCGAGCGCAAACGCATCGAGGATGCGCAGGGTTACGGCTTCTTCGGCCCGGACGACGACGACGCTGCGCCAGCTCAGCTGGAACAGTCGGACGACGACCGCGGCTACGGCTTCTTCCAGCCGATCGAACAGATTCGCGCGGCGGCCGGCATCGTGGCCGAGGCAGCAAGTGCGCTCGAGCCATCGGTGACTCTGCAGGCGCAGGGCATGGTCCAGGACATGGCCGAGCACCTGGCCGAACTGGCGGCCGAGAAGAAGTCGAGCAAGAATACGGAAAAGGGCGGGCAGGGCGAATCCTCGTCGATCCGCGTGTCGGTGGAAAAGGTCGACCAGCTGATCAACCTGATCGGCGAACTGGTGATCACCAACGCCATGCTCGAGCAGCGCAGCAGCGAACTCGATCCGATCGGTCACGAACGGCTGCTGTCGTCGGTGAGCCAGTTGGGCCGCAACACGCGCGAGCTGCAAGAGGCCGTGATGTCGATCCGCATGATGCCGATGGACTTCGTGTTCTCGCGCTTCCCGCGTATGGTGCGCGACCTGGCCAGCAAGCTTGGCAAGAAGGTCGATTTCATCACCCACGGCGCCGCCACCGAACTTGACAAGGGGCTGATCGAACGCATCGTCGACCCGTTGACGCACCTGGTGCGCAACTCGATCGACCACGGCATCGAGATGCCGGCCACGCGCGCCGCTGCCGGCAAGTCCGAAGCCGGGCGCCTGTTCCTGTCGGCTGGCCACCAGGGCGGCCATATCGTGATCGAAGTGGCCGACGACGGCGCTGGCCTGAATCGCGAGCGCATCCTGGCCAAGGCGGCCCAGAACGGACTGGCCGTATCCGACAACATGCCCGACGCTGACGTCTGGCAGCTGATTTTTGCGCCCGGCTTTTCGACCGCCGACGTGGTCACCGACGTCTCGGGCCGCGGGGTCGGCATGGACGTCGTCAAGCGCAATATCACGCAGATGGGCGGCTCGGTCGAGATCCGCTCGGCCAAGGGTTTCGGCACCACGATCTCGATTTCGCTGCCACTGACGCTGGCGATCCTGGACGGCATGTCGATCCGGAGCGGCGAAGAAATCTACATCCTGCCGCTGTCGTTCGTGGTCGAGTCGCTGCAGCCGGCGCCGCAGGACGTGCGCGATATCGCAGGACGTGGACGCGTACTGAAAGTGCGCGGCGAATATTTGCCACTCATCCCGCTGTACCAGATGTTCGACATCGAACCGCGCCACTGCGATCCATCCGACGGCATCGTCGTCATCCTCGAAACCGAGGGCAAGAAGGCGGCGCTGTTCATCGACGAACTGGTGGGGCAGCAGCAGGTCGTGGTCAAGAACCTGGAAGCGAACTACCGCAAGGTGGCCGGCATCTCTGGCGCCACCATCATGGGCGACGGCGGCGTGGCCCTGATCCTGGACGTGGCGGCGCTGGTGCGCTCGTCGCGCCAGCTGGCCGACGACACCGTCGTTTTATAAAAAATTATCACTGAAAGAGGACGCATCATGTCTAACCTGACTATCAACACCGACAGCGCCGCCCACGACGGCGCAGGCAGCGAATTCCTGGCCTTTACCCTGGGTTCGGAAGAATACGGCATCGACATCCTGAAGGTGCAGGAAATCCGCGGCTACGAAGCCGTGACCCGCATCGCCAACGCACCTGAATTCATCAAGGGCGTGATCAACCTGCGCGGCATCATCATCCCCGTGGTGGACATGCGCATCAAGTTCCAGCTCGGCACCCCGGTGTACGACCAGTTCACCGTCGTGATCATCCTGAACATCGGTGGCCGCATCATGGGCATGGTCGTCGACAGCGTCTCGGACGTCACCACCCTGACGCCTGACCAGATCAAGCCGGCCCCGGAAATGGGCAGCGCGTTCAATTCCGACTACATGATCGGCCTGGGCACCGTGGACGAGCGCATGCTGATCCTGGTCGACATCGACAAGCTGATGTCCTCGGGCGAAATGGGCCTGATCGACAAGCTGGCGGCGTAAGCCGAAGGCCGCGGCACGGAGCAGACAACCACCCGGCCCGCGCCGGCGCGATCATCGATCCGCCGGCCGCGCCAAGCAGAAAAGAAGGCAGGCAAAGTGCTGCAGCAAAAAACCGAGACGGTCAAGGAATTCGATTTCACGCGCCGTGATTTCGAGCGGGTACGCGCGCTGATTCATGGGCGCGCCGGCATCTCGCTGGCCGACAGCAAGCAAGAGATGGTCTACAGCCGCCTGGCGCGGCGCCTGCGCGCGACCGGCATCCAGTCGTTCGGGCGCTACCTGGACGACCTGGAGGCCGGGCGCATGGACCGGGAATGGGAGGCGTTCACCAATGCGCTGACCACCAACCTGACCTCGTTCTTCCGCGAGTCGCACCACTTCCCGCTGCTGCTCGAGCACCTGGTGGCGACCCGCAAGAAGGACAATCGTCCGCTCACCATCTGGTGCTCGGCCGCGTCCACCGGCGAGGAACCGTATTCGATCGCGATGACCGCCTGCGAAGCGTTCAATACGCTCACGCCGCCGGTGCAGATCATCGCCACCGACATCGACACCAATGTGCTGGCCACGGCCGCCAATGGCGTCTATCCGATGGAGCGCTTCGACAAGATGTCGCCCGAGCGCCTGCGCCGCTTCTTCTTGAAGGGCAAGGGCGCGCACGAAGGCATGGCGCGGGTCCGTCCCGAGCTGCGCAGCCTGGTCACGTTCCGCCAGTTGAACCTGCTGGCCGACGGCTGGCCGCTGGAGGGGCAGTTCGACGCCATCTTCTGCCGCAACGTGATGATCTATTTCGACAAGCCGACCCAACGCAAGATCCTGGAGCGCTTCGTGCCGCTGATGAAGTCGCACGCGCTGCTGTTTGCCGGCCACTCCGAGAATTTCCTGTATGTGTCTGATTCGCTGCGCCTGCGCGGCAAGACCGTGTACGAGCTGGACGCACGCGGCTAATCTGATACGATCGCCGGACTCACCATGAACAGCCAGTTTGCCACCAACCTGTACCACGATCGCGTCTTCGACGTCGACGCCGCCAAGATCTTGCCGGGAGAGTATTACTACACCGCGAAGGACATGCTGATCTCGACCGTGCTCGGCTCGTGCGTGTCGGCCTGCATCCGCGACCGCATCAGCGGCCTGGGCGGCATGAATCACTTCATGCTGCCGGACGGCGCCGAAGCCACCAACAGCCCGGTCTCGGCGTCGATGCGCTACGGCTCGTTTGCCATGGAGATCCTGATCAACGATCTGCTGAAGGCCGGCGCCCGGCGCGAGCACCTTGAAGCCAAGGTGTTCGGCGGCGGCGCGGTGCTGCGCGGCTTTACCGCGATGAACGTGGGCGAACGCAATGCCGCCTTCGTGATGCAGTTCCTCAAGACCGAGCGCATTCCAGTGCTGGCGCAGGACCTGAACGACATCTACCCGCGCAAGGTGTATTTCTTCCCGCGCACCGGCAAGGTGCTGGTCAAGAAACTGATGCAAACCCAAAACGATACGCTGGCCAAGCGCGAACTCGACTACGCCAAGCGACTCAAGGTCGAGCCTGTTGGCGGGGCCATCGACCTGTTCTGAGCAAAAAAGGACTCACATGAAGACGAAGGTGTTGATCGTCGACGACTCGGCGCTGATCCGCAGCGTGATGAGCGAAATCGTCAATTCCCAGCCCGACCTGGAAGTGGTCGCCACCGCGCCCGACCCGCTGGTCGCGCGCGAGCTGATCAAGAAGCACAACCCGGACGTGCTGACCCTGGACGTCGAGATGCCGAAGATGGATGGCCTCGACTTTCTCGAAAAACTGATGCGCCTGCGCCCGATGCCGGTATTGATGGTGTCGTCGCTGACCGAGCGCGGCTCGGAAATCACGATGCGCGCCCTCGAACTGGGCGCGGTCGACTTTGTCACCAAACCCAAGATCTCGATCCAGACCGGTATGCGCGACTACGCAGACATGATCGCCGACAAGATCCGCGCCGCGGCGCGGGCCCGCATCGCGCCGCGCAGCATCACGCCGGCCGTGGCCAGCACGCCGCTGTCGGCGCTGCGCAGCCCCTTGATTTCGTCCGAAAAGCTGATCATCATCGGCGCCTCCACCGGCGGCACCGAGGCGATCCGCGAATTCCTGATGCAGATGCCGTCCGACTGCCCGGGCATCCTGATCGCCCAGCACATGCCGGAAGGCTTCACCAGCTCGTTCGCCAAGCGCCTCGATTCGCTGTGCAAGATCAGCGTGGTCGAGTCGGCCGGCAATGAGCGGGTGCTGCCGGGCCATGCGTATATCGCGCCGGGACACTCGCATTTGCTGCTGGCCCGTTCCGGCGCCAACTACATGACGCGCATCGAGCAGAGTGCGCCGGTGAACCGGCATCGGCCATCGGTGGACGTGCTGTTCCGTTCGGCCGCGCAGGCGGCGGGCAAGAACGCGGTTGGTGTTATCCTGACCGGGATGGGCAAGGACGGCGCCGCCGGCATGCTCGAGATGCGCGAAGCCGGCGCTCACAACTTCGCGCAGGACGAAGCCAGTTGTGTCGTGTTCGGCATGCCGCGCGAGGCGATTGCCATCGGCGCGGCCCACGAAGTCGGTCCGCTGGGCGCGTTGCCGCGCATGGTGCTCGAACATCTGGCGTCGCAAGGCAACAGAGCGTTGCGCGTTTGAGCCGAATCGCGCATCAAGCGATGCTTTACGGCCTATTTTATCGCCGTAAGGCAACAAAACTGCTATTCTTGAGTCTGTAAACTGCAGCACTCACCAATAAACCAAATACAAGATTCAAACGGAGTAATTCATGGCTGATCCAAAGATGCGTTTTCTGGTTGTTGACGATTTCTCGACGATGCGCCGCATCGTCCGGAATCTGTTGAAAGAACTGGGTTATGCCAACGTCGACGAGGCCGAAGACGGCGTGATGGCGCTGGCCAAGCTGCGCAGCGAGTCGTTCGACTTCGTGGTGTCGGACTGGAACATGCCGAATATGGACGGCCTGACCATGCTGCAGCACATTCGCGCCGACCCGGCACTGGCCAAGCTGCCAGTGCTGATGGTGACCGCCGAAGCAAAGAAAGAAAACATCATCGCCGCCGCCCAGGCTGGCGCCAGCGGCTATGTGGTCAAGCCATTCACGGCCGCGACCCTGGACGAGAAGCTGAACAAGATCTTCGAAAAACTCGACAAAGCCGGAGCCTGAGATGCTTGAGCAGAACGCGGATCAGACGGCCTCGCACGACGAGGTGCTGAGCCGGATCGGCCACATGACCCGCGCGCTGCACGAGAACCTGCGCGGCCTCGGGCTCGATAAGCTGATCGAAAAGGCCGCGAGCGACATCCCTGACGCGCGCGACCGGCTTGACTATGTGGCGCGCCTGTCGGAGCAAGCCGCCAAGAAGGTTCTCGACGCAACCGACTCGGCCGGCCCGCTGCAGGACGCCATCGAAACCCGCTCGAACGAGCTCTCGAACGGCTGGCAGAAGCTGCTCGACAAGGGTGCGACCGAAGCCGAATGGCGCGAGCTGGCCGGGCGCACCGTGGCCAGCCTGAACGAATCGCGCGCCGGCGCGGTGGCAACCCGCACCGAGCTGATGAACATCATGATGGCGCAGGATTTCCAGGATCTCACCGGCCAGGTGATCGGTCGCATCACCGGCATCGCCCAGAACCTCGAGAAGCAACTGGTGCAGGTGCTGATCGACTTTGCCCCGGCCGAGTTCAAGCGCGAGCTCGACAACGGTCTGCTGAATGGGCCGCAAATCAACCCGACCGGCAGTGAAGTCGTGGCCGACCAGGGCCAGGTCGACGATCTGCTCGACAGTCTCGGATTCTGAGTCCGCGCCGCGCCGCGCACCATATAACGGCGTCCCATGCATCGCACCAACTTCATTGTCCGCGAACCGCTGCTTGACCCGAAGGGGCGCGTTCTCGGTTACGAACTGTCGTGGCAACAGCACGACGGATTCAATCCGACCCACCAGGATCTGGAAGGCCTGGTCGGGTTTGTTGCCGAGCACGTCAACCATGCCGAGCATGGCTGGCTGCTGCGCGACAAGATCCTGTTTCTCGATGCGGTGCCGGCGATGCTCTCGACCGACGCCCTGCACGCGCTGCCGCCCGAGCGCACCGTGCTGACCCTCGATATCCGCCACCTGGCCGACCTCGACGTGCGCGCCGCCGTGCAAGCCGTGCGCGCCGGTGGCGTCGGCGTGGCGATTCGTGGCTGCGACCTGAATCTGCTCGGCCGCAACCTGTCGCCGTATGCCTCGTATGTCGAGGTCACCTTCAACGGCCTCGATGTGGCAAGCCAGGCGCGTACGTATGCCGCCGCCAAGCATGCGGCGCTGCGCATGGTCGGTCGTCCCGTGGCAAGCTGGGCCGATTTCGACGCCTGCGCTGCGCTGGGGCTGGATGCCTTTGTCGGCAAACTGCACCTGACGCCACGTCCGGGCAACCCGGTCAAGGGCATGAATCCGACCCAGACCACGATCCTGCAACTGATGCAGATGGTGCAGAACAACGACGACGTGCCCAAGCTCGAAGGCGTGCTGAAACGCGATCCGGCACTGACCTATAAACTGCTGCGTTACATCAACACCGCCGGCTTTGGCGCCGGGCGCGAGGTGCAGTCGTTACGCCAGGCGATTGGCCTGCTGGGCTATGCGCCGCTGTATCGCTGGCTGGTGCTGCTGCTGGCCACTGCGAGTTCGAGCGGTTACTCGCCGGTGCTGATGGAGACCGCGGTGGTGCGTGGGCGCCTGGCCGAGCTACTGGGGCAGCAGTTCCTGGGCAAGAGCGCTGCCGAAAACCTGTTCGTGGCGGGCATGTTTTCGCTGCTGGACCGCTTGCTCGGCTTGACGATGCAAGAGGTGCTCGACACGATCCAGTTACCCGATGAGGTGGTGCAGGCGCTGACCACGCGCCAAGGGTGCTATGGCCCGTACCTGGCGCTGGCCGAGGCGTGCGAACTCAATTCAACGCTGGTGGCGTCGATGGCGCAGCAGCTCGAGATCGGACCGTCAGAGGTGAATCTTGCGCACTTGTCGGCGCTGGCCTGGGCGCAAAGCGTGACCGCGTAAACGCACGGCCACGGCTCAGACCGGGTTCAGCGTTTGACCAGGCGCCGCTCGGGCAGGCCGGTGGTGACGAAGCGCTCCAGCGTTTGCTGCATCTGCATCGAGATACTGGCAAAGCTGCAGCCGATCTGCACCTGCTCGCCAAGTAAAAAGGTGCGGAACGGGCGCAGCAGACGTACTTCCAGATCGGCCACGATCACCAGCGCCGGCCCCAGTTCCAGCCGCACGCCCAGCAACTTCTTGCCGATCATCAGGCCGAAGCACTGGTCCGGCGTGGCGCGCAAACCCACTCCGCCCTGCGAAAAATCATACAGCGGCAATTCGAACTGCTTGTTGGACAGGTTGAAGGTTGCGCTGTAATTGCCGCCGACCGGCGTTTCGACCCGGCGCGCGGAGCGCCGGTTGAGCACCAGGCAGGCTTCGGGAAACTCGGCCGGCACCAGGTGCGGCTGGCCAGGCAGGCCGCGCCAGTCGCTCTCCAGTTCGAACTGCAGCTTGGCGCTGCCGCCAATGGTGGCGACGAACGTGGCCGGCCCTTCGGGCGGCACTGCGCCGCCGGTGAAATCGAACACGAAATGCGGCAGCTCCGGGTCGACCGATTCGATCCGCGCCAGCATCGGATCGAGAATGCCGGAATACACCGTCACCGGATCGCCGCTGGCGGCAAGCGTGGCAAGGGCTTCGCCAATATCGAAGGGATCGCGCATTTCATGCGGCGCGAGATTGCCGCCGATACGGCTGACCGAATCGGCATGCTTGGGCGGGCCCTTGCGGGCGACTGCAACGGTGACGTTCACGGCGGGGTCCTGGGCGTGAGGTAAATTGCTGTTACCCAACAGTATACACTGGAACACATCCTTATTGCACCGCGGAAATCAAGCGTGCAGCTTTGTTATCGATCAAATTTCCAGATTGTCGATCAGGCGCGTGGCGCCCAGCTTGGCTGCCGCGAGCACCACCAGCGGCTCGCCACGTTCGAGATCGGCAGCGCCGGGTGCTTGCAGGTTGGCGCGCTTGCGCACCGAAATATAGTCCGGCTTCCAGCCGCGCTCGGCCAGCGCGGCCATGGCGCGCGCCTCGACGCCCGCGACATCATGATCACCGCCGCGCACGGCGTCGGCCACGGCATTGAGGTTGCGGTACAGGGCCGCTGCTTCAGCGCGCTCGTCGCTCGACAGGTAGCCGTTGCGCGACGACAGCGCCAGGCCGTCGTCGGCGCGGAAGGTCTCGGCGCCGATGATTTCGGTCGGCATCGCGAACTGGCGCGCCATATTACGCACGATCATCAGCTGCTGGTAATCCTTCTTGCCGAACACAGCCACGCGCGGCTGCACGCACGAGAACAGCTTGGTGACGACCGTGCACACGCCCTCGAAGAAGCCGGGGCGGAACTCGCCTTCCAGCGTATTGCCGAGGTCGTCAGGTGGGCGCACGCGATACTCTTGCGGCTCCGGGTACAGGTCTTTCTCGGTCGGCGCGAACAGCACGTAGACGCCTTCCTTTTCAAGCTTGGCGACGTCGTCCTGAAAGGTGCGCGGATATTTGTCGAAGTCTTCATTCGGGCCGAACTGCAGGCGGTTGACGAAGATCGAGGCCACCACCGGGTCGCCATGGCGGCGCGCCAGGCGCATCAGGGACAGGTGACCTTCGTGCAGGTTGCCCATCGTTGGCACGAAGGCGGTGCGCAGCTGTCCGCTTAATTGGTCGCGCAGTTCGTCAATCGAAGAAATGATTTTCATGAGTGGTCGGTGAAGATTATTCGGTAAAGAAAGGCCGGCGCGGGCGCCGCATCAAGCGGGCGAATAGGCCAGGCGCACGTAGATGGGCGCGAAGGGTTCGGCCTGTGTGATTTCAATCAAGGTCTCTTTCGCCAGTTCGAGCATGGCGACAAAGTGTACTACCACGATCGGAACACTGTGCTGGCCGGCGAACAGGTCGCCGAACTCGACAAAGCGTTGCGATTGCAGGGTGCGCAGGATGGCGGTCATGTGCTCGCGCACCGACAGCTCCTGGCGTCCGATCCGGTGATGCTGGGTCAGCTTGGCGCGGCGCAGCACATCGAGCCAGGCGCGCTGCAAGTCCCAGGGATCGACCTCGGGCCAGCTCGGCGCCAGGCCCTGTTCGACGAACAGTTGCGGGCGCACGAAATCACGGCCTTCCTGCGGCAGGTTGCCGATCGCGATGGCGCCGCCCTTGATCTGCTCGTAGTCCAGCAGGCGACGCACCAGTTCGGCGCGCGGGTCGCCCGCATCGTCGACCAGATCGTCCTGGCGCTTGGGCAGCAGCATGCGCGATTTGATCTCGATCAGCATCGCCGCCATCAGCAAATACTCGGCCGCCAATTCCAGATTGCTCTTGCGTATCTGTTCGACGTATTCCAGGTATTGCAGGGTGACCTGCGCCATCGGGATATCGAGGATGTTGAAGTTCTGCTTGCGGATCAGGTACAGCAGCAGGTCGAGCGGTCCTTCGAAGGCGTCGAGGAAGATCTCGAGCGCATCCGGCGGAATGTACAGGTCGTTCGGCAGGCGCGTCAGCGGCTCGCCGTACAGGCGCGCAATGGTAGCGGCGTCGGGCGTGGCCAGTGCTGCGAGAGGCGCGCCGGCGTCAAGCGCGTCCAGCGCGGCGCCGGGCTGCAGCCCGTGCCCGTCCGGCGCTCCCTCGCTCACCATCTGCGCCGCTCCGTGCTCAGACCTTGTTCTGGTACGGGTAAGCGTTCTGCGGCAGGCGCGATTGCTGGACGCGTTCCTGCTCGTCCAGCGACACCGGTTCCTTGTCCCACAGCAGCGCGCGGCCGGACACCTGGCGCTCGTCCATGCCTGGCGTCTTGTCCTTGAGTTCCTTGATGAACTTGGTGTGGTCGGATTCGTACATCGAGTGTTTTTTCGAGAAGAGCATGATGCGCCTGTGGTGTAGGGGAGTGGACGAAGATGGCGTGCGGCGGAGCAGATTCTTGTGCCCCGCGCGCACCACGTCAAGTTACTTGTGCAACGCGTTCAGCTGGCGGGCGATGATGTCGTGGTTCAGCCACAGCACCGGCGCGATCTTTTCCGATGCGCCATGGAACATCAAGGGACCGGCGCCTTCCAGCACCAGGCCGGACAAGTGATCGGTGATCAAGGCCTTCTTGTCCTTGTGCAGGGCGGTCAGGTCTTCCGAGGTGCCGATCATGACCTCGGCCAGGGCCGGCGTGTTGTCCATCGGCCAGGCTTCGAAGTTGCGGAACTCGGCGCTGGTGGCGTCATTGTTGTAGCGCTCGATGGTGTCGAGCAGCGACTGCAGCGAGGTGCCATCGCTGAGCAGGCCTTCGCAGATGCGCCACTGCTCGTCAGCCCAGGCGCCGCCGCCTTCCTTCTTCAGGGCGTTCAGCAGCGGGAACAGCGACAGCTCGACGCCGACGAAAATATCGGACGAGTTGGTGCGGATTTCCGGGCAGTTGAACACGGTGGCGCTCACGCCGCTGTTCCAGGCTGCTTCGGCGATCGACTCCAGCCGCATCTTGGCGTAGCCCTGGGTGTAGTTGGTGTAGGTCTGCCACTGGTACTGGTCGTTGATCAGGATCTCGGTGCCGTGGTAGCCATAGGCCGTGTAGCGCACTTCGCCGCCGGCGGCGCTCACGCGTTCGCGGATCGCGCTCGATGCATCGATCAGGTACTTGAGCGTGTTGGCCGAGACTTCGTCGAAGTTCATCAGGATCAGCTTGCCCAGGTCGCTGTCGAGCAGGGCGCGCGACGACATGAAGCGCTCGCCGCGGCCTTTGTAGATGCGGTTGGCAATGGCCAGGAAGGCCTTGATGCGCGGGATGCCGCCGGCCATGGTGTGGGCGAAGAACACGTTGGCGCCTTGCGGCACCAGCTTGTCGACTTCGGCCATCACCTTGGCGGCCGACTCGGTAAAGCGGCGCACGCCGGTTGCGCGGCAGCGCTCGATGCGTTCCCAGTCCAGCTTTTCTTCCTGCCAGTTCTTGAGCGTGACGCCGGACAGCATTTCGGTCGGGTTCTGTTCGCCTTCAGGGGCGTCCATGTCGAAGCCGGCCATCAGCGGCACATTGATGATGCGACCGCCCAGTTTTTCTTCCGCCTCGGCCAGCTCCGCGCTGTCGAGTGCGCGCAGCGCGCCGGTCTCGTCGCGGCGGCCGACGGTGATGCCGACGATCGTCATGCCGGCCCTGCGCGCCTCGTCGATCAGGCCATTGGCGTAGCCGCGGCCGAACAATTCGCCGAACAGGACGAACACGTCGCCCTTGCGGAATACATTGGCTTGCGGGACTTGGCGGAGAGGGGTCAATTCGGTCATATTATTAGCTACCTATCAAAAAGTTTGTAGGGGCGTTTTGTCATGTGAAAACACGGCATTGTACACCGCCTGCCGGGCTCCGGAATTGGCTCGCCCAGGCCGTTTGCACTGGCATCAAGCCGGCGCGCCGGCTTGATGCAAAGCGTGGTTTCAGCCGATGCGCATGCCCGGCGTCGCGCCCGGCATCGGGTCGAGCAGGTACAGGCCGGGATTGGCTTTTTCGTCGGCGGCGGATGCGCACAGCACCATGCCTTCCGAGACGCCAAACTTCATCTTGCGCGGCGCCAGGTTGGCCACCAGCACGGTCAGCTTGCCGATCAGTTGTTCGGGCTGGTAAGCCGACTTGATACCCGAGAACACATTGCGGTGACGGCCTTCGCCCACGTCCAGCGTCAGGCGCAGCAGCTTGCTCGAGCCTTCGACGTGTTCGCAGTTGACGATTCTTGCCACGCGCAAATCGATCTTGGCGAAGTCGTCGATCGTGATCTGCGGGGCCAGGGCTTCGATGTCGCTGTCGCCTTCGGCTGCGGCGGCGTCAATCGACGCTGCAGCTTGCGTTGGCGCAGCCGCGGCGGGGGCTGCCGGAACCGGCGCGGCGGCCGGCTTGTCGAACAGGTTCTCGACCATCTTGGCATCGACCCGCTGCATCAGGTGGCTGTACACGCCAATGGTGCGGCCCAGCATCGATGCATAGACGGCGGCGCCATGGGTGTCGGCCCAGCTCAGATCGCTGTCGCCCAAGAATTCTGCCACGCGCCCGGCCACGTGCGGCAGCACTGGCGAGAGCATGATGGTGAGCTGGCGGAACAAGATCAGCGCCGTGGTGCAGACATCGTGCAGTTCGGCGGTCCTGGTCTCGTCCTTGGCCAGCAGCCATGGCTTGTGCTCGTCGACGTACTGGTTCACGACGTCGGCGATCTCCATGATTTCGCGCAGCGCGCGGCCGTAGTCGCGCGCTTCGAAGCTGGCGGCGATATTCGTCTGGCGCTCGACGCCGTCTTGCATCAGCGCCTTGCAGATCGTGTCGCGCGCGCTCTGCGACAGGCTGTCGGCCAGCTTGCCGTCGAAGCGCTTGGCGATGAAGCCGGCGCAGCGGCTGGCGATATTGACGTACTTGCCGATCAGGTCAGAATTGACGCGTGCAACGAAATCGTCGCCATTGAAGTCCAGGTCTTCCACCTTGGCGTTGAGCTTGAAGGCCAGGTAGTAGCGCAGCCACTCCGGGTTCATGCCCAGTTCCAGGTAGCGCAGCGGCGAAATGCCGGTGCCGCGCGACTTCGACATCTTTTCGTTGTTGACGGTCAGGTGGCCGTGCACCGCCACTTTCAGCTTGTCGATGATCGGGTGGCCCGAGAAGTTCAGCATCGCCGGCCAGAACAGCAGGTGGAACGAGACGATGTCCTTGCCGATGAAGTGGATCTGCTCGGTGTTGGCGTCGTTCAGGAAGGCGTCGAAGTCCTGGCCTTGCTTGGCGAAGTAGTTCTTGAGGCTGGCCAGGTAGCCCACCGGCGCATCGAGCCACACATAGAAGAACTTGCCCGGCGCATCTGGAATCGGGATGCCGAAATAAGGCGCGTCGCGCGAGATGTCCCAGTCGGCCAGCTTTTCGCCATCCTCGCCCAGCCATTCGGAGACCTTGTTGACCATTTCGGGCTGCAGGCGGCCAGGGGTGTTGAGCCAGTCCTTGAGGAAGGTGAAGCAGCGCGGGTCGGACAATTTGAAGAAGTACTGCTCGGACGGCTTCAGGATCGGGGTCGAGCCGGTAAATACCGAGAACGGGTTGATCAGTTCGGTCGGCTGGTAGGCGGCGCCGCACACTTCGCAGTTGTCGCCATACTGGTCCTTGGCGTGGCACACCGGGCACTCGCCCTTGATGTTGCGGTCGGCCAGGAACATGCCCTTGGCCGTGTCATAGAAGCGGTCGACCGTCTTGGTGACGATCAGGCCGGCGTCGCGCAGCTTGCGGTAGATGCCCTGCGACAGTTCGACATTCTCTGGCGAATCGGTCGAGTACCAGTTGTCGAAACCGATATGAAAGCCGTCCAGGTACTGGGCGCGGCCGGCTGCGATCTTGGCCACGAATTCCTGCGGCGTGATGCCTTCCTTTTCGGCCGCGATCATGATCGGCGTGCCGTGGGTGTCGTCGGCGCACACGAAATGAACCTCGCGCTGGGCGGCACCGTCGCGTTGCATTCGCTGGAACCGGACCCAGATGTCGGCCTGGATGTATTCCATCATGTGGCCGATATGGAAGGCAGCGTTGGCGTAGGGCAGGGCGGTAGTGACGAACAGCTTGCGGGTCATGGTCGAAACGCTTCGTTTGATAAAAGAAGGCATTTTACCAGTGGATGGCCCTGTGCGCGCAGGGGGTATTGACCGACTTTGCGGCCGCTGCCGAAAGCGCTCGCTGGTTTTGCGCTACACTTCGCCCCAATATCATTTGGAGAATTTCATGAGCATCACCGAGAACGACGTCAAGACCGCATTGTCAGGCGTTATCGATCCAAACACCGAGAAAGACTTCGTCACCACCAAGTCGGTCAAGAACATCAAGATCGAGAACGACCAGGTGAGTTTCGAGCTGGAGCTGGGCTACCCGGCTGCCAGCCAGGTCGAGATGCTGCGTGGCATTGCCGCCGCCGCCGTGCTGGAACTGCCGGGTGTCGAAGGCGTGGCGATTCGCGCCTACAGCAAGATCGTGTCGCACACGGTGCAGCGCGGCCTGAAAGTGATGCCGAACGTGAAGAACATCATCGCCGTCGCGTCCGGCAAGGGCGGTGTTGGTAAATCGACCACGGCAGTGAACCTGGCCCTGGCGCTGGCGGCCGAAGGCGCCAGCGTCGGCATGCTCGACGCCGACATCTATGGTCCGTCGCAACCGATGATGCTGGGCGTGAGCGGTCGTCCGGCCACGCTCGACGGCAAATCGATGGAGCCGCTCGAAAACCACGGCATCCAGGTGGCCTCGGTCGGTTTCATGATCGACCCTGACGAGCCGATGGTGTGGCGCGGCCCGATGGCCAGCGGCGCGCTGCAGCAACTGATGGAGCAGACCAACTGGCGCGACCTCGATTACCTGATCGTCGACATGCCGCCAGGCACCGGCGACATCCAGCTGACCCTGTCGCAGAAAGTGCCGGTCACCGGCGCCGTGATCGTCACCACGCCGCAAGACATCGCGCTGCTCGATGCGCGCAAGGGTCTCAAGATGTTCGAGAAGGTCGGCATCCCGATCCTGGGCGTGGTCGAGAACATGAGCACCCATACCTGCACCAACTGCGGCCATACCGAAGCGATCTTCGGCCATGGCGGCGGCGAGAAGATGTGCGCCGACTTCGGCATCGACTTCCTGGGCGCGCTGCCGCTGACGATGTCGATTCGCGAACAGGCCGATGCCGGCCGTCCAACCGTGGTCGCCGATCCTGAAGGCGCCGTGGCGGCGGTCTACAAGGCAATCGCGCGCAAGGTGGCGATCAAGATTGCCGACAAGGCAAAGGACATGAGCAGCAAGTTCCCGACCATCGTCGTCAAGAACGACTGATCGCGGCGCCAGCGCCGGCCTTGCGCCGGTGAACATTGGCAGCCACCAGAGGCGCGCCCACACGGCTGTTGTGGGCGCGCCTCATGTTTTTCAGATGGCAAAACGGCCGAAATTTCCTGCAAACAATCTGTTTGAGAATAAGGTCGTTAGGAAATTCCCTACCTACACTGGGTTGTTGGCGTGCACCAACATTGCGCGCACGTGTAGCGAATGGGGACTTTCAATGAACGACAACAACACCGCCTTCGTGGCGGCCACGCGTCCGGGCGGCCAGCCGGCCCGATGGGGCGGACGCTATCTGGGCGCTGCGCACCGCTTCATTCCGGCGGCGCTGCGCCAGGATGCGGCCCAGACCGCCCGCGCCGAAAACGTGGTCAATGCCGCCGTGATCGCCGGCACCGCCGGGCCACTGTATGCGCTCGCCTACTGGCTGCTGGGACTGCAGACGGCGGCCACCGAAATCTTGCTGTGCAGCCTGGTAATGCTGAGTGCGCCACTGGTGCTGCGCGCCAGCGGCAACATCGTTGCCGCGCGCGAGATGTTCTTGTGCGCGCTGTTCTTCAATTTCAGCTGGCTCACCTGGCACCTGGGCGGCATCGTCGCCCCCACCGCCAGCTGGCTGATCACGGGGCCGGTAGTGGCGATGTTTCTCGGCGGGGTGGTCAGCGCCGGCTTCTGGCTGGCCATGAGCTGCACCGGCGCCACCCTGATCTGGCTGGCGCAGGCGCATGGCGTCACGCTGCCGGCGCTGCCGCCGACCGACCTGCCGGTGCTGCACCTGGTGTGCGACCTGGGGCTGTATGTGGTGGTGCTGGTATTCGTGCTGCTCTTTGAGCTAAGTAAAACCGAAGGCTTCTCGCGCCTGCGCCAAGCCCTGGCCACGATCAATGAACTGGCGATCCGCGACGACCTGACCGGCGCCCACAACCGCCGCTTCGTGCTCGACCTGGTAGAAAAGGAAAAGGAACGGAGCGACCGCAGCGGCAGCGAATTCTGCCTGTGCCTGTTCGACCTCGACTACTTCAAACGCATCAACGACAGCTACGGCCACGGTGTCGGCGACATCGTGCTGCGCGCTTTCTCCGACGCCGCGCGCGGCCAGATCCGCGCCTGCGACGCTTTCGGGCGCTACGGCGGCGAGGAGTTTCTCCTGCTGCTGCCCGAAACCCCGGCCAGGGATGCGCTGGCGCTGGCCGAGCGCATTCGCGGCGTGGTCGAAGCCTTGCGCTGCAGCGTGGGCAACGGCGAGGGTGCGATCGGTATTGCAGTGACGGTCTCGGTCGGCGTGGCCGAATACCGGCTGGGCGAGCCGGTGGCGCAGACCATCGTGCGCGCCGACGAGGCCTTGTATTCGGCCAAGTCGTCGGGGCGCAACCGGGTGCAGTGCCACGGCGCGGCGCGCCGCAGCGGCGCGTTCGCGGTGGCGCCGGCGCCGCAAGCGTGGGCGCCCGCGCCGGGCACGGCCACCGGCATCGCGGCCGGCGCGCTGGGCCCGCAAGACCAGGCCCAGCGCGACCAGCTGACCGGCCTGCTGCAGCGGCGTTTGCTGCGCGACCGCCTGCGCCACGCGATGGAGCGCGCCAACCGCAACCGCCGTCCGCTGGCCCTGCTGCTGCTCAATATCAACCGTTTCCGGGAGATCAACGACGCCTTCGGTCATGCACTGGGCGACGCGCTGCTGACTCAGGCCGGGACCGCGATCCGGCGCTGCCTGCGCGACTCCGACACCGTGGCGCGCTGGGGCGGCGACGAATTCATCGCGCTGCTGGAAGACCTGGTGGTGGAAGCCGACGCCCATACCGTGGCCGGCAAGATCCTGGAGCGCTTCGCCGCGCCGCTGCTGGTCGACGGGCGCGAATGCAGGGTGACGCTGGCGGTGGGCGTGGCGCTGTACCCGGCGCCTGGCTGCGACGTCGATGCGCTGCTCGAGCGCGCCGAGATCGCGATGCGCGCCGCGCGCGGCTGGGGCTCGAACATCGTGCGCCAGTATGCGGACGGCTGCACCGAGCTACGTTCTGGCCGCGGCGCAGGAATCCACCTCTACGGCGAACGCCAGGCGCTCAAGGATGGCCTGCGCGACGCGCTGGCCGACGGCCAGCTGTTCCTGGAATACCAGCCGCAGGTCGAGTTGCGGGCGCGCCGCGTGATCGGGGTCGAAGCGCTGCTGCGCTGGCAGCATCCGGAATATGGCCGCGTCGAGCCAGGCCGCTTCATCGCGCTGGCCGAGGAAAGCGGCATGATCGTGCCGGTCGGCGAATGGGTGCTGCGCGCGGCCTGTCTCCAGAACCGCGTCTGGCATGCAGCCGGCCTGGCGCCGATCAAGACCGCCGTCAATCTGTCGGCGCGTCAGTTGAAAGAGCCCGGTCTGGCCGCACGGGTGCTGGCGATCCTGGACGAGACCGGGATGCCGCCGTCCTGCCTCGAGCTGGAGATTACCGAGGGCATGCTGATCGATGACCTGGGCGCGAATCGCGCCATCATCGAATTGCTGCGCCGGGCCGGCGTGCAGATATCGATCGACGATTTCGGCACCGGCTACTCGAGCCTGAACTACCTGTGCGAGCTGCCGGTGGATGTGCTCAAGATGGATGGTTTGTTCGTGCGCCGCCTGGGCGCCGCCGGTGGGCGCGGCAAGGCGTTCGCGATCGCCGACAGCGTGGTGGCGATGGCGCACCGGCTCGACCTGGTCGTGATCGCCGAGTCGGTCGAGACGGTCGAGCAACTGGGCGACCTGTGCGCGATGGGATGCGACGCCGCGCAGGGCTATCTGTTCGATCGTCCGCTGCCGCCCGAGCAGGTGGCGCTGCTGCTGGCGAGCCAAGCGCGCGAAGCTGACCCATTGCCTGCCTGACCCCAAACCGGGTCCGAACCACTGCAGAACCTGCGCGGCGTTCGCCACGCATTCGACAACGTCAGGCCATATCCCGGAGGACGCCGTGCACAACGAACCCATTCCTTTCGACCCGACGCGCGACCCCGCTGCGTTGGCCGCTTCTGGTGCGCTGGACGGCAACGTCGCCCAGTTCGCCCAGCCGCGCGGACCCAATCTGCTGCGCCGCGGCGCCGCCCTCGACGCCTGGTGCCTGCTGCGCGCGCGGCATGGCGTCTGGCCCTACGCACGGGTGCTGGAGGGCCCGCCGGAGCCGCTCGCCACGGTCGCCAGCGGCGACGGGCCGGCGCGGCGCGGCATCAATTTCGCATCCCAGGATTACCTGTCGCTGGCCGCCCATCCGGCGGTGGCCGAGGCCGCCCAGCGGGCACTGCGCGAAGCCGGTCCGCACAGCGCCGGCTCGGCGGTCTTGCTGGGCAATACGCGGCTGTCGCAGCGGCTCGAGAGCGCGCTCGGGGAATTGCTCGGCCTGGCCGAGGTGGTGCTGTTTCCGACCGGCTGGGCCGCCGCCTTCGGCGCCATCACGGGCCTGGTGCATGGCGCCGACCACGTCGTCATCGATGCCCTGGCCCATGCTTCGCTGCGCCAGGGCGCGGCCGCCGCCACCCGCAACGTACTGGTCAACCGCCATCTCGATTGCGACCACGTGCGCGAACTGCTGGCGCGGATTCGCGCCGCCGATACGGGCAATGCGATCCTGGTGGTGACCGAAGGCCTGTTCAGCATGGACGCCGACAGTCCCGACCTGCCGTTGCTGCAGCACCTGTGCCGCGAGTATGGCGCAACGTTGCTGGTCGATGTGGCGCACGACCTCGGCGCGCTTGGGCCGGGCGGGGGCGGCGTGATCGCGGCGCAGAACATGTCGGGGCAGGTCGACATCGTGATGGGGAGCTTTTCCAAGACCTTCGCCACCAACGGCGGCTTCGTCGCCTGTGCCGAGCGGGCGGCGCGGCGCCAGCTGCAACTGTACGCGGGGCCGCACATGTTTTCCAACGCCTTGTCGCCCCTGCAGTCGGCGGTGGCGCTGGAGAGCCTGCGCATCGCCAGCGGCGCCGAGGGCGAGGGCCTGCGCAGCGACCTGCTGCGCAACGCCACCCTGCTGCGCGCGCAGCTCGAGGCGGCGCACCTGCATTGCCCTGGCGCGCCGGGGCCGATCGTGCCGGTGTGGACCGGGTCGGAGAGCGCGGCGCGGGTGGCCGGCATGCTGCTCGCGCGCGACGCGGTGTTTGTCAATCCGGTCGAATTTCCCGGCGTGCCGCTGGGCGCGGCGCGCCTGCGCCTGCAGCTGATGGCGCACCATTCGCCGGCCCAGTTGCGCCGCGCGGCGGGGCTGATCGCCGCCGCCTGCGAGCGCGCCGGCGTCGGGCCTGCGCCGGCCAGCTTGAATGCGGAGCGTCATCGTGGCTGAGCGTGAATTTGCTGCGCCGCCGGCGCCGGATAGCCCGCCGCATCTGCAGTCGATCATCGCCCAGATGCTGGCCCATGCGGGCGCCACGCCGGAACGAATTGCGTTCACTTTCGTGCGTGAGGACGGGCGCGCCGAGTCGCTCACGTGCGGCGCGCTGGCGGCGCGCAGCCAGGCGCTGGCCGCTGCGCTGGCCGCGCTGGCGGCGCCGGGCCAGCGGGCGTTGCTGCTGTTCGCGCCCGGCCTCGACTTCGTGCTGGTGTTTTTCGCCTGTCTGCGCGCCGGCCTGACGGCGGTGCCGGCGCCGCTGCCGCGCCGTCATGGCGGCCAGGCGCACCTGCGCGCGCTGTTGCAGGGCGCCGATCCGGCGCTGGTGCTTGCTACGTCCGATAGCGCCGCCTTGCTCGAACCGATGCTCGCGGGCGCGTCCGCGCGGCTGATCTATACCGATACCGTGCAGCCGGGCGCACATGGCGCGGCGCTGCCTCTGCCGGCGCTCGAAGACCTGGCCTTTGTTCAGTACACCTCGGGTTCGACGGCCGCGCCGCGCGGCGTCGAAGTCAGCCACGCCAACCTGGCCGCCAACGTCGACATGATCCGCGCCGCCTTCGGCTTCAACGCCGACAGCGTCATGGCCAGCTGGCTGCCGCCGTTCCACGACATGGGACTGGTCGGCAGTATCGTGGCGCCGGCGGCACTTGGCTTTGCGTCGGTCCTGATGGCGCCCGCCACCTTCCTGCGCCATCCGCAGCGCTGGCTGCAGGCGATCGTCGATTACGGCGCCACCTGCGCCGGCGCGCCCGATTTCGCCTGGGACCTGTGCGCGCGCCGCCTCACGGCGACCGACAAGGCGGGGCTGGATCTGTCGCGCTTGCAGGTCGCTTACAACGGCGCCGAGCCGGTGCGCGCGGCCACGCTGCGGCGACTCGAACAAGCATTCGCCGCTTGCGGGCTGCGTCAAGAGGCGCTGTTTGCCTGCTACGGGCTGGCCGAGAATACCTTGCTGGCGACCGGTGGCCCGCGTGGGCAGGCGCCGCGCATCGTCGCCGTCAGCCAGGCCCGGCTCGAGGCGGGCCAGGTGCGCGATGCGCAGCGCGACGATCCGGATGCGCGCGAACTGGTCAGCTGCGGCCCGCCGGCGCCCGGCGTGACCCTGCTGGCGGTCGATCCGGACAGCCGCCGCGCGGCCGGGCCGGGGCGCGTGGGCGAGATCTGGATTGCGGGGCCGGCGGTGGCGCGTGGCTATCGCGGCCAAAGCCGGGAGCATCGTGAAGACCGGGCGCACGGTAGCGCTCCGCAGACGTTCGGCGCTTGCCTGGCCGATGGCGCCGGTTGGTGGCTGCGCAGCGGCGACCTGGGCTTCATGCGCGATGGTGAGTTGTACATCACCGGCCGCTTGAAAGACCTGGTGATCGTCAACGGCCGCAATATCTATCCGCAGGATGTCGAGGCGCTGGTCGAAGAAGTGACAGGTTTTCTGGAGCCGAACCGCTGCGCCGTGTTCGGCCTGGAAGAACGAGCGCAAGAGCGGGCCGAAGAAGCAGCGGAAGAACGGATCGGGCAGGGCGGCCACGAACAGCTGGCGATCGTGCTCGAAGCCGACCGGCGCCTGGTGCGCATCGCGCGCCGCGGCAGCAGCGACGGCGCCAGCATCGCCCAGCTCGACGCGCTGGCGCAGCGCATCCGCAGCGCCGTGGCGCAGCGCTTCGGCATCACGGTCGAACTGCTGGCCCTGGTGCGGCCGGGCGCTTTGCCACGCACCAGCAGCGGCAAGGTGCAGCGCTCACGGTGCCGGCTGCTGGCGGCGCGCGGCGAACTCGATATCGTCTACGCGGCGCGTGAACCCCATCCGCGCCGGCGCCGCGCCGACCTGCCGCAGGCCGAACAAAGCCGGCGCACGGCGACCGAGATGCGCGACTGGTTGCGCCGCTGGGCGCCGCGCCGCCTCGATTCGCGCCTGATGGACGAGCGCCGGTCGATGCCGCCGCACGTGCTGCTCGACCTCGGCAACCATGGTTTTCTCGGCATGCAAGCACCGCTGGCGCTGGGTGGCAAGGCGCTGGCCACCGGCGACCTGCTGCGCCTGATGGAGCAGCTGGCGGCGATCGACCTGACATTGGCCACCGCAGTCGGCGTCCACAATGGCCTTGGCCTGCGTCCTCTGTTGCGCTTCGCCACGCCGCCCTTGCGCGCCAGCGTGGTGCCGCAACTGGCCAGTGGCCGCCAGCTGGCGGCGTTCGCGCTGACCGAACCGGCGGCCGGCGCCAATCCGCTGGCGATGCGAACCCGCGCCGTGCGCTGTCCGGGCGGCTGGCGCCTGAGTGGCGACAAGCACCTGATCGGCCTGGCGAACTGGGCCGGCTGGATCACGGTGGTGGCGCGCGCGCTCGACGAAAGCGGCATGGCGCTGGGCACGGTGGCGCTACTGGTGCCGGACGATGCGCCGGGTGTGCACCAGGAGGCCGAAGCGCTGACCATGGGCATGCGCGCGATGGTGCAGAACGCGCTGCGCTTCGACGCCGTGTTCGTGCCCGACCTGCACGTGATCGGCACCCCGGGTGCGGGCATGGAGGTGGCGCGCGACGCCATGGCCTTCGCGCGGCTTGGCATCGGCGCGCTGTGCGTTGGCGCCATGAAGCGTTGCGCCCAGCTGATGCTGCGCTACGCCAGCCGGCGCGAGGTGGCCGGCGGACGCTTGCTCGATCATCCGGTCACGCTGGCCCGACTCGACGCGCTGACCTGCGCCATCGCCGCGCTCGAAGCGCTGGTGCAGGCGCTGGCGGCGCACGACGAGCGCGGCGCCGGCCTGCCGCAGGAAGCCTGCATGGCCTGCAAATGCGTGGCCTCGGAGCTGTTATGGGAATCGGCCGACGCCCTGATGCAGCTGCTCGGCGGGCGCGGCTACCTGGAGCCGAACCTGGCGCCGCTGCTGCTGCGCGACGCGCGCGTGATGCGCATCCTGGAAGGCCCGACCGAGGCCTTGTATGTGCATCTGGGCGGTGGCGCACTGGAGGGTGGCTGTCTCGACTTCGTGGCCCAGGTGCTTTCGGCGCCGCATCTGGCGCAGCAGGCGCGCGCGGCATTGCGCGCAACTGGCGGGTCGGCATCGGCCTATGCTGCCAAGGAATTATGTGCCTGGACGCTGCTGGCGGCGGCGTTGCCCGATACTGGCGGCAGCAGCGCGGCGGCCAGTTGGGCCAGGGGGCGCTGGTCGCTGATGTTGACCCGGCTGGGACAGGATGGGACACGCGCCCCGGCCGACGTGCTGGCAGGCCGGGTCGCGTCGTATGCCGAGGCGATCGGCGCGCCCGACCAGGATGCGGTCGGCGAAGGGCGCGCACGCGATCCGCTGCTGGAGCCGGATCGGGGCGCGCAGAGCGGAGCCGGCGTGGCGCCGCAGGCGGCCGGCGTGCAGGATGTTGCAATATCGGCGCTGGCGCCGCTGGCCTCGAGCGCGGACACGCGCGCGCTGGTGCGGCGCTGCCTGCTGGCCGGATTGCAGGATGCCGGGGTCGAGACGCTTGGCGACGACGAACCGTTCACCGAAGTCGGACTCGATTCGCTGGCGGCGTTGCCAGTGGCGCTCGAGCTCGAGCGCCAGACCGGGCTGACGATCGGCTCCGAGTTGTTGTACGAGTACCAGACCGTGGCGACGCTGGCCGCCTATATCGACGCCAGGCGCGTCGCGTCGCGGGCCGTGGCTGCGGCGCCGGTGGCGTGAAAGGGTAGGCGCGGCGCTGCTGGCGCGGATGGCAACGCGGTAAAATAGCGCCTTTCCCTCTTTTGCTTTCCGCCATGACCGTCCGCACCCGATTCGCTCCCAGCCCGACCGGCTACCTCCACCTTGGCGGCGCGCGCACCGCGCTGTATTCCTGGGCCTACGCCCGCCATTTCGGCGGCACCTTCATCCTGCGCATCGAAGACACCGACCTCGAGCGCTCGACGCCGGAAGCCGTGCAGGCGATCCTGGACGGCATGAAGTGGCTCGGCCTGGAGCACGACGAAGGTCCGTTCTATCAGATGGAGCGCATGGAGCGCTACCGCGAAGTGGTCAAGGGCATGCTCGAAGCCGGCACCGCCTACCTGTGCTACTGCTCGCCGGACGAAGTCGAAGCGATGCGCGAACGCATGCGCGCCGCTGGCGAGAAGCCGCGCTACGACGGCACCTGGCGTCCGGAACAGGGCAAGACGCTGCCGGCGGTGCCGGAAGGCGTCAAGCCGGTGGTGCGCTTCAAGAATCCGCTCGACGGCGAAGTGACCTGGACCGATGTGGTCAAGGGCCCGATCACGATCGGCAACAAGGAGCTCGACGACCTGGTCATCGCGCGTCCGGACGGCACCCCGACCTACAACTTCTGCGTTGCGGTCGACGACTGGGACATGAAGATCACCCACGTGCTGCGTGGTGACGACCACGTGAACAACACCCCGCGCCAGATCAACATCCTGCGCGCGCTCGGCGCCGAATTGCCGCAGTATGGCCACCTGCCGATGATCCTGGGCGCCGACGGCCAGAAGCTGTCCAAGCGCCACGGCGCGGTGAGCGTGATGGAATACCCGGAGCAGGGCTATCTGCCCGAAGCAATGCTCAATTATCTGGCGCGCCTGGGCTGGAGCCACGGCGACGACGAGATCTTCTCGATGGCGCAGTTCAGCGAGTGGTTCAACCTGGAGCACCTGACCGCCTCGGCGGCGCAGTTCAATCCCGAAAAACTCGCCTGGCTGAACAACCACTATATCAAGGCGGCTGACAACGAGCGCCTGGCCAGCCTGGCGCTGCCGAAGCTGGAACGCGACGGCGCCCGCTTCGACGGCGCGCCGCCGTTGGCGAGTGTGCTGGGCCTGATGAAGGAACGCGTCAACACCATCAATGAACTGGCCGATGCGACGATGCTGTTCTACCGCGAACCGCAGCCTGAAGCCGAGCTGCTGGCGCTGCACCTGACCGAAGCGGTGAAGGCGGCGCTGGCGACGTTCGCCGAACGCTGCGCAGGTGTGGAATGGAACAAGGCGGCGCTGGCGGCAATGATGAAAGAAGTGCTGGCCGCGCACAGCCTCAAGATGCCGCAACTGGCGATGCCGCTGCGCCTGCTGTTGACAGGCCAGTTGCAAACCCCGGCGATCGATGCCGTGCTCGAGTTGTTCGGGCGCGACGTGGTGCTGGCGCGGGTGCAGAAGGGTCTGTAATACGAGCCCCGGGCGGACGCCCAGGTGCCGGCAAACAAGTGTGAAAATCCTTGTTTGCGAAATGCAAGGGCGTCCGCTATAATGCTCGCACTTCAGCACTGCGGGGGTATAGCTCAGCTGGGAGAGCGCTTGCATGGCATGCAAGAGGTCAGCGGTTCGATCCCGCTTACCTCCACCAACTCTGAAGTGCAGTACAGTCGTAAAGCAGTATCGGTTGTTCCCGGTCCCCATCGTCTAGAGGCCTAGGACATCACCCTTTCACGGTGAGTACCGGGGTTCGAATCCCCGTGGGGACGCCAGGCAACTGGCAGGAGTAACCAGACAAGGCAGCGCAGTAGCAGTACCGCGATGCACTAGTCGAAGCAGTAGCGATGTAGTAAAATGTTGTTTTCCCGTAGGGGGTATAGCTCAGCTGGGAGAGCGCTTGCATGGCATGCAAGAGGTCAGCGGTTCGATCCCGATTACCTCCACCACGTT
>Ga0265797_10000288_pt1 | contig 94910 bp, 88 predicted proteins | sample P2T30metagenome_FD_192433 | JGI IMG/M metagenome (GOLD analysis project Ga0265797, IMG submission 192433) | Plant litter microbial communities from East Loma Ridge, Irvine, California - P2 T30 | ecosystem: Environmental > Terrestrial > Plant litter > Unclassified | place: USA: California... | reverse complement strand
TACGAACATGGGTCCGCCCAATGCACGGTACCATATGAAGACGCATACATAGGAAACACGTCAGAGGAAGGGTTCACTGAAGGTGTTATGGGGTATCATTGAGGACATGGTCGTCCAAGACTGCGTCATCGCAACTTAGACAAGCGATCCATTCGTAGTATCATCCGGTCATTTCGCCGTTTCCGATCCCATTTTGTAATGCAGTAAAGCCCGACATGAAGATGAAACCGTATCTAGCCTTACTCCAGAAAGTCCTCAACTGCTTACGAAGCAGGAGCAGCACCACGTCCACGGCCAAAGCCACCACGGAACTCGGGCTTGAACTCGCCAGGGGCACCGCCCTCAGCCTTCTCGCCGGCGTCACGGCGGCGGTAGCCGTCGCGGTCACCACCACGGTCACCGCCACGTCCACCACGGCCTCCACCACGGCGCTCACGGTCATCACCGCCGAGCATACCCCGGGGAGGAGCAGAGCGCTGCTGCTTGATGTGGGTCTGGGGAACGATCTCGGCAGGGAGGTGGAGCCATTCGCGGAGGTAGTCGAGACCCTCAGGGGTGAGGGTGTAGTAGTACCATTGCCACGAGAAGCGGGTCTTGAGGTAACCGCGCGAGGTCAAAGACTGGCCTGTTGGTTGTTAGAACCTGACGGAGTTGCGGAGCAGTTGGTGGTACTGACAAGCCTTGACAACGTAAAGGTTCTTAGTGTCGATCTCGCCGTGCTTGGGAAGGTTGAAGTCCTTCTTAGCAACCAGAACTCCCTCTGTGGTGACCGTGTGTCAGCCTGTCCTTATATGCAGCAGAGCCGCGAAAATGTATAATTGTGCCATAGCCATGGCTCGCGAGTACGTGGGGATACTAACCTCGGAAGAGGTACCTGGAGAGACAAATGTTAGCCAATCTGTTGACGAGTATAGTGTAGAGTCAAATGTAGCTCAGCTCATATCAAGTCGTATCATTTCGTGCGAAACTCCGAGCTCGACTGCGCCGTGACAATGACGATTGTAGAGGTAGACTAACTCGTGGATCTTCTTGCGGTCGGCCTTGGGGATGAGCATCTTGACGGGTTGCGAAAGACTCGGGAATGCTAGGAGTGGTTGAAGGTCGATGAGTTCAGAAGTTCGCTGGGTGATAGACGATTTCGAGCAAAGGTGCGAGGCTAGTCTAAGCGAGCGCTATGACCATCTGTTGTGGTTCCGCCAAGGCCGGCTTGCTCCTCCCCAATCTTCAACTGCCGCCGCCGCCCTGCCTAACCAAACAACTTTCACCCTTCCCACGCGCAACTCAACTCGCAATTCACAGCATCAAAATCTGTATTCGCACTCCGTACCGTAACCTGCAACCATGGACGCCACCATGCAGTCTCCGATTACCATCATCGTCAACAGCATCCGCGGGCAAAACATCGCCTTCGCAACGCAAAAAGACGCGCCTCTTACTTCCATCTACGACACGCTCTATGAACGTGCGCCATGGATCCAAAATTCGTCCTACATCCTGACCACCAACTCGCGCCGCTCTGTTCGCCACGACGCTGCACCAGTGTCATCACTCCTCTCCTCGCCCGCAGATACCTTTCTATCGCTTCGTCTGACGGTACCGTTATGTGGTGGCAAGGGTGGTTTCGGGTCAATTTTGCGCGCCCAAGGTGGTCGCATGTCCTCGCGCAAGAAGAAGCAGGGCGACGTGAATGGATCATCCCGCAACTTGGACGGGCGACGCCTGCGCACAGTCACTGAAGCCAAGGTACTCGCCGAATACCTAGCGATCAAGCCGGAGATGGAGCAGCGTGAAAAGGAGGAGCGCCGGAAGAAGTGGGAGGACATTGTGGCCAGTACCGAGCGGAAGCAGGAAGAGCTACAGGACAGCAGAGGCACAGCACGTCTTGATGGCAAGTGGGTTGAGGACAAAGAGGAAGCAGAGAACAAAACGAGGGAAGCTATTGAGAAGATGCTTATGGCGCAAAGAGACAGTTCAGAAGAGGAGGACGACGCTCAACCGACCGCTTCTTCATCAAAGCCTGTTCAACAGCGAGCCATGTTTGGCTGGGACGACGAAGATGAAGAATTCATGAGTGACAGCGAAGAAGAGGACGACGTCTCCGAGGAGGACGTGAAGCCAGTAATTGAAGGGAAAGGAAAAGCAAAGGCCGTCTAAGGCTTGTCGTAAAGCCATTAGTTTTGGAGCAAGGAGTTTGTTTTGAGCAGCATGCAAAGGCGCCATGATCATTTTACCCAGTTCGTCGATAGATACCCAATACCAGTGAAAACGCTCTTAGTACATGGAGCATGGTCTTTTGGCCATTGTAACCCTGCATCGTCTCCATCTTGAACAACTAACATACTAGCAAACAAAATTGCCGCTGGTAAAATCCAGACTACTATAACCATTTTATCCTTGCATACTCCGACACACCTCAGCCGACGGATAACCCGCATATCAGGAAGCGGAATAGTCCCGCGCTACTGTTATCGGACATCCGACCCACTCCTTCCCTACGACTGGGCGCCTGCCATGTCATGCCATCCTTTGAGATGCCGACTTCCATAACCCGTGCCGCGATGGTTTCCGTCTCTTCTCTTTCTCACTTGATTTCACGAAATGGCTCTGTCAGCTAACAAGTTCACTGTTGCGCTCCGCATTGCGAGTAGGCGCTACCCCGCATTGATAGCTGTACCGACTTCAAGAGCAAGGATAGGATGCAAGCATGTCAGATGCTTCTCCCATTCGCCACAATGGCAGATCAGAACCAAGGAGCTGAACGATGATTTGATGAAGGATCTGAAAGTCAATCAGGCGAGGTTGATGGAAGACATACACCATACATGTCAATGGGGTATAGGCGAGCCTTGGGGCGAGTATGTAGTCTTAGCACTCGATAATCATGCAGCTGACGATAACAGGAAGTCAACGGAGACGGGCATGAGTCGACTGGCGCTCTCTGATGCGGACAAAGCCGCACGTGACTGGTTCGCAGAGACCACAAAGTCGCTCGGCTGTGAAGTCACTGTTGATGCCATGGGAAATCAGTTCGCTGTTCGTCCTGGACTAAGAAATGACAAGCCGCCTACATTTGTTGGGAGTCACTTAGACACACAGCCTACTGGTGGGCGATACGATGGAATTCTGGGAGTCACTGCTGGTGTGGAAATGCTCAGAGTGCTCTCCGACAATTGGACAGAGACTGAATACCCTGTCGGAGTTGTCAACTGGACCAATGAGGAGGGCGCTCGGTTTCCAATGTCGATGGTCTCTAGCGGAGTTTGGGCAGGGTCAGTCCCTCTTGAAACGGCACATAATCTCCGTGAAGTTCACCCTGGAGCTGCAACCATGAAGTCTGAACTTGAGCGAATTGGGTACCTAGGAAGTACGCCAGCGAGCTACAAGTCCATGCCCATGGCGGCGCACTTTGAGTTGCATATCGAGCAGGGTCCCTTGTTGGAGATGGCAAACAAAAAGATCGGAGTTGTCACTGGAGTTCAAGCTTACAAATGGATGACAGTCAAGGTCAAGGGACGAGACTCGCACACTGGAACCACGGATCTCAAGTCACGGGCTGATGCTCTACTAACAGCAAGCAAAATGATATTACATTCCCATCGCCTCGCAACCGCCAACTCTGCGTTAGCATCCACCGGTATACTCAACCTTAAACCTGGCTCGACGAATACAGTACCTGGAGATGTGTCATTCAGTCTCGACATCAGGTCACCAAACGACGAGACGGTTGCAAAGATGAAAGAGCTAGTTTTGCGCGACTTCCCCAAGATAGCTGCAGGTGAAGACGTTGAGGGCTCGAACCACGGCTGCACAGGCGGTCTTCCACTTACTGTTGAGATAATCGAGGATTTTGATAGCCCAGCAACAAAGTTTCACGCAGATTGTATCACCTCTGTCAGCCAATCTGCGCGTAGCATCCTCGGCCCCAATCAGTCTATGGAGATGACGTCTGGCGCTGGACACGATAGCGTCTACGCAAGTAAACGCTGCCCAACGAGCATGATCTTTGTGCCATGCAGGGAAGGTGTGAGCCACAACCCAAGGGAATTTTGTAAAGAGGAAGACTGTGCGTTAGGCGCGCAGGTTTTGCTGCAGAGTGTGATCAGGTTTGACAGGATGAGAGACGAGAGAAGGGTTTCATGGAAGCAGGAGCCATACACTTTATAAGAATAGTCAAAGCGGAAACGCGCGTAGACACATTCAACTTATATTCGATACTTTCAGAGCCTGTTTATCTTAACATCTGAGACTAATAGTGCCTTCCTGTTGAACTATCGTTCGATAGGAGTATGTGATGGTTAAAAGGAACGACTTACGAAAATGGAAGAGGCTGGGACGAGTTAGCGTCGTATGTGACGTAGCACCATTACACGATGCCTCATTCCCTCGCACGGTGCCTTACCACATGCGATGACGGTCATAGTACACGGTTCTCTCACAGGCGAAAGGCCATTGGTAGTATCATTTCATCTACATTCCTTGATTCTTGATCCACGCATGCTACTTTCCGACTGCACTGTGCCAGATGGGTGTGCTTCAGAGCGCGTTACAGCCCGCAGTGCAGCTCAGCCACGCTTGTTCCTGATGGGCGCGTTCAGCCCGTCGGCCTCAACCCCAACGTCTGCCTTTCCAATGATCCACTCGCGTCATTATCTATCTAATATCGCTCTCCAGTATCAGTGCCAGCCTTGTGTCATACGGCGTTTCAGGGACGGACTGCACGCTCCTCACGCTCAATCTGAATATCCATGAATCCCACTCGCAGGTCAAGTTTCATTACCAATTTCGCGTTACTCATATTACTCTAGTCTGTTGGGCAGATATATGTTGCGACAAGTTTTTCAGATCGCGCCGTACCATCGCTTTCACCTCCGACAAGCTTACAGGATATACCCCACGCTTGACCCTATGTCCCACAGGCCGCCGGCACATACGATACCCAAAGATACGAGGTAGGGTTATTGGTGGCGCTCGGCCAGACCGATGTGTCACAATCATGTAGACTTGTGCAGGAAGGCTGAGGCTTTGCCTTCTCAGCTTGGGGAACAAGGGTAGCCGAGGACAGGTACAGCACCCGTGGATCATCGACGCATCTCTCGCTGGCATATACAACACCATAGGAATTTGTACCATATTATTTATACATAGATCGCGATGCAACTGTGTCTCTATCTTTGCACCCTACGGATTGCATCACTGGTCGTTGCGAAATATATTCCCGATCTGCAGGTACAGAGCACAAGAGTGCAGGCAACAATATCAGCGAGTGTTATTACACCAGCACCTCTAGTACACGGCGATGTCTTCAAAAGGTCTATCGCGACATGCGGCTTCGTTCGCGGCAACTCAGGTACATCGTGCTTCACCTTCTGGAAGTAGTTCACATCTGATCCGAAATAGCACTACCTATCACATGTGCAGAGGACTATGCCTGCATCACTACACAGAACTTACAACTCGGCTTTGCATGCTGCAACAATGTCGAGTGTCTCGATGATTGGGCTACATGCCGGCCGTATGGTCAGACCGACTGTATGGGTGTAGCCCTACCAGAGGATACCTGCTCTTCCATATACGGCTCGATCCTTCAATGGTATGTCTCCCAAATCTTTCGCGAAACGACGATTGCTGATCGCAGAATACAGCTCACAGCAAGCACAGCAGTGCTTCCGTTATGCTCGCAGCTCTGTACTCGGAGCAAAGGAAACATTCTATTCGTGGGCATGCGGAACAGCTTCAGATGACATCCTCGTGCTTGCGACTGTTACAGATGGAACTTTTCAAACACTAGACTCTGACACCACGGGAGTTGATGACCTTTTTCGTTCAATCACTAGCGGTTCCGGGGCAACTGCTGCACCCAACGGCCCTTCGGTCGCTGTCGCCAACAGTAGTCCACTTAGTACGACAGCGATTGCTCTCATATCAGTGGCCGCTGCCGTTTTTCTCATTATTGCTCTGCTGATCGGATACTGCTGTTGCTGGAAAAGGTTTATCAAGCAGCACCAGCGGGACAAAGAAATCGTTCAACAAACCAGGCCTCAACAGATGCCATACCAGCCAACTGTTACAAGTGGCCCCCGTTCTGAGTACATACCCTCTTGGAGTAGCAGAACACCTCTCGGAGCGAATCCGGACGCGCCGCCATCTGTTGCTGCTAGTGATTATTCTGGTGTCACTGCAAGTGACATGGCGAGGCCAATGGCGACACTGCACGAACAGCACAGCGGCTATGGGTACAGGTCTTATTGATGTATAGCCGTGGAATAAGCTCTGACAGCATGCTCGACATTTTATGATTCTAGCACGATAGAATTGAATGCTGAATCAGCGTTGATAGATGGATGGCGACCTACTTTGTATCCTATTTTACTCTGCCCAACTTCGACGCTTATAGACACGTTGAATAAGATTGGAAAAGACGATAGTGAAGAGTGTATACACTTCCTTCAGAGTGCTGCTTCCCATATCTTTCTGGTAGCCTCCAGTTTGCGTACTTTGTCGCTCCTGAACATCAGCTTCCAGTTACTGCTTTTAAACACTTTCAGAAGATCGCAATCCTCTCCACCGATTCCTCCTCGCGATAGCCCAACTTCATTTACAAAGTTCCAATCACGACCACAGCGAGCGTCACATTGGCATGGAACCCACTTCGCAAACCGCTTGAGCATTTCGCGTCGATTAGGGTCTATAGTTGTCATCTTGGCTACGTCAAGACTCGACTCGATGTGGAGCATGTATAATGCTGCCATCACGAACGGCTTACGATGGATACTGTTGCGCACGTCTTGCTTGTCACGGAGAAGACGCGTCCATGTCTCGAAGACGTGGTTGGGCGATGGTTTCTGATCAGAATCAAATTGTTCGAAGAATGCGTTGACTTGAGAGCTGTTAGATCTTGCAGGGATCTGCTGCAAGGTTGATGATACATACAAGTGACTTTTCTATCTTTGGGCCCGCACCTGTCGTATATATTTTCGTATACGTAGTATGAGTCGAGCGTTAGATGCTGCCAGTACGACGGCGCATACTCTTTGATGTACTTAGGTCCCTTGTGCAACGAATAGAAGAGTTTGGTTGTTGGAGACTTGACGTGAGCTGGATGTATCGCTGGTGAGCTAACTTGTTCTATCACATCCCAGTAGTCAGCATTTATCTATATACTATGTAACGCAGCCCATGTAAGAGACCGTTAGGTGAAATCTATCATTTCAATTGATTCAGCGAGGGTCGACGCACTTTTCTCAAATCCGGCCACAGCCACCCAGCGCTCTACCATCTCCAAGGTATGTGCGTCATTGCCATACGTATCAGTTCGCGATGCAATAATACCTTTCTTGCTCGACTCGTCAATCGCCACTTCAGAAAGGTCGGGAGGATTAAACCTGAAGTATCCACCCCGGTTGGCCAGTTTTCTGTGGGTCAGGTGGAACGTATTCGCTGTGTCCTGGGTTTCAGTCGCAATAGAAGCAATGCTCTTTGCAACTTCGGTAACCTTCTCACCGAATCCATGCAATGCTGGCCTGCCGGTACCAATAGACACTAATACCCGAATCTGCTTGTCAAACTCTTCTTCAGATTTGTCGAATTGCGACATTGCTTCCAGATACAATTCATTGATAGGATTGTTGGATCCGATACCTGCGTCAAGAAAGCGCCTGGGCTCACCGGCATGTGTGATTTCCATCGGTGCGAAGAAAGATGTTGCCGCCGATGTAGCACGAGCTACTTCCCAGATCTTGACTTCATTATAGAAGTTAGAGTGCTCGCCAGGTCTCTCGTAATCTGTAAAGCGTGTCGGAGCTCTGCCTTCTGCCGTCAAAGCAATAACGACCCTTGTCGAGTTAGTGCCCAGTCCTCAAATGCGAGGGATCGATAGCATACGTTTTACAACTCGAGTCCTTCGATCCTCTGAATCTGTCATCCGATGTCCACCCAGCGTTGGACATCTACAGATGTGGAGATGCGAAGTCAGTGTATGTCTCACATGCATTTCGTACAGTCATAACTTACCACCTGCTTGATCGCCTGCTCCATGTACTTTGTCTTGTACTGAGGCTGAACCTTGCCATTACGAATCTTGAATGGCAGCTTTTTCTTGTCTTTGGGGTCAAATATAACGTCCATCATACCGGTATATGCCTCAATACACTGGTCAACGGACATTTCCAGTCGGCCGAGCATGATAGCAATCAAACCCCCAGTGCTCGTCCCACAGATCATGTCGAAATAGTCGCAAGGCTTCGGACTGCCAACCAAGGACAATATCTTCCGCAACATATAAAGTGAAGCCAAACCGCGTACGCCTCCTCCATCGAGGCTGAGGAGTCGAAGATCTCCTGCCATAGGCACCGGTCGCTCAGGGAAATTTCGTGAGATTAGGAGCGTGCAGATTGCGTGTGTTAGAAGTGGAATCTGAAAGTGTCAAAAGACGAAGGCAAGGCTCAACCCGCATGTGTTAGTGACCTGGCGTGGACTTTCGCGATACGTTGCTGAAATGTACAAATTGCAATTCAGCACGGTTAGCAGCCTTCTGCCTGTTCTGCCAATGTGCAGTTTAGCTCGAGACTGGTCTTTGAACACGGCGTTAGCCCTATACCCCCACGATGCGACGGCTTGCAGATATCAGGCTACTATACGCTCGTGATACCTTGCATCTTTGCCCGAGCGTACGACCTGGAGTGATTAACCACGCACTCATTTCGTACAAGGTTAAGCGGCAAATGCAAGAGACCCAACGCAAAGGACGATACGGTGGCTTTGCTTGGCAGCTGAACAATTAGAAATTGAATGGCCTAATATGGCAGCCTTGGGCACAGGCATCTAGAGATGTGTGTAAGTGGTCGAAAGCGCGAAACGGATCGAGACGCTATTCCAGGGTATTGTCTGGTTTCGAGGCGGTTGACCCCTCATTAAGCTTTTCCAACAGCCTCGCTCGTACCTTATCTCCCAACTCCCCCACGGATTCAACCAAGTCGACACCATATCTCTCGCAGACAATCTGTATGTTACCTCTCTTCCAGAAGCCCTCTGGACAGCAAACAATAGCCTTGCCTGTTCCCGCATAAAGCCCCAATTCTAGCAGCGTGATGGGCTGTAAGGCCTTAGCGTCACCTGCGAAATAGAAAACAATGACATCGGCTACGCGCGCGTAGTCCATTTCCCATTCAACTTGCTCTTTGAAGGGCGCGAAAGAGATGTCTTCAACCCAACTACTATCCCAATCATCTCGGCGTGGATTCAGGATAGCGATGGGGAGGTCAGAGAGTGAGGCTGCAAGATGGGTCTGCCAGTCTTTACTGGGATCGGGCTGTATGGCTCCGTAGAGGATCACAGATGGCCTGTCAACGGATGGTCGCATGGGAGGTTTATGAACGACAGCTTTGGATAGGCAAGATTGAGACATGCTTGATGGAAAGGAGATGATCGTGAGGAGGCGGGTGCGCACGTTGGCGCCCCACTACAAGCCCCGACTGTCCGGGTGAGCTACGATACTATGATTATATAAGCCACCGGACGATCTAACTCTAAACACAAAGCAGCTAGTCACAGGTACCAGCCCTACCACATTCAACATCTGTCTGCTCTGTGGTTGAACTCGATCCTTAACTGCATTTCGAAATATTCCTAGAAGTCTCATACACTGTCATAAGCAAGCGATCATAACGAGAACCGAATTTCCAGCATAGAGCTGTCCCGAAGCCTACAGATTTGTAGGATTGTGTTGCCCCCCTGCCCAGACCTGACGTGTGTACGGATTCGCGGGGTCGCCTCCTGCGCCGCCGTCATAAGTAACCTGGACGGTCCGCTCATACAAGATAGCTTCCTCGCTATCATTGTCTCCCTTCATCTCGACGTTTCCGATCGGTACCTTGCGTTCTCGGTCGCGAAAGCCTGCTTTGTTCGGGACGCTGGCGAGGGGAATCTCGTCATCGCCGTCCCCTTGCGTTGTGCCGTCTACTGTACGCATCAAAGTATCGTACTTGCGCTTCGGGCCTGTGTTTTCACTTCCCCAAGTCCGCAATCCGTGATTGCGATCAGACGAGTCTTTGTTTTCAGATGAGCGACTTTCGCCAATAAGTCGCGGTGCGACGTGCTTGAGGAAGCGCCGCAGGGTCGGTAAGCAACAGCATATGACGAACAAGTTACTTTCGATGATGCTGTGTTTTGATCAGTTGAAACAATTCTAGGTATCTGGAGACACCACGATAACGGAAGCCTTACATCCACAAAGAGCCTACGGCTATGATCCAGGTTTGGTCCATATCTGTTAGAGCTGGGATCAAAACAATGAGGCGAATAATAGACGTGACCATTGTGCTGCCTCAAGTCAGCAGCCATTCAGAGCACGACTTGCACCCCGGTTAACACTTACATTGATCCGACGCCGAACATAAGAGTTAGTCCAATTTTCTGTTTCGTCGGCATTTGCAGGCCCCAGATAGTCGGAACGGGAATCGAGATCAGCATCACATCCGTTACGATCCCAATCACAGCCGTAGCGATATAAATCGCTCCTTGGTTGACGCATGCCGCAGTTGGGCGCAACAATGGGTCCCAACTGGCAGCAATGGGCTTGCATGCGAATAGCAGACTGAAGAAGATCGCGATGTATGAACTGGCGCAGATAACGACGGTTGTCCAAACAGCCCATTGGAAGGCTACGGATGGAGAGAGGCGACTGTAAAAGATACAGAGCGTGATCTTCGTCAAGGCGCAGCAAGCTGCATAAACCAGTGGGGCGGCGAGAATGAGCTACGAAGTCGTTGCATTAGCATACGAACAAAAAACGCAAGTAATTAAAAAAAAGGATATCAGCTTACCCGTGAATAGAAGGCGTACTTCTCAATTGGAATCTCCCAGGCGTGTACGCCCATGCTGCCAGTGGAGAAACCAGTGATCAAAATACCCTGGGTTCCCACCGAGCAGGCCCAACCGAGAATAACGAAGGCTAACTTTTGTCAGTAGATTTTCTAGGCTGATGTTACCAAACACAGTACCGTCGTCAATCTGGAACTGCTTCATGAGACGAACTTTGGTATAAAGCCGCTGCCCAAGGAACATAAGCGCTAGGATGTTCTCGACTGTGAAGATGACATAGGCCTCTGTGAGCAGCCTTCTCTGCGGGTTCGCAAAGTTGACCTCATAGCCATCAGGTGGAGGAATGGCGGTTATAACGCCGTTGACATTCGACATGACGCAGTAAAGTCTGGACAAAGAATGTGTTGTTGATTTAACCACAACGTCGCTCGGGAGCGGAAGCTAAAGGTCTCTCCTACGAGGGAGAGCTTGTATACCTAGGACCTTTGAAACCTACTCCTATGACTAAAGGAGGGACGTGGTTCAGTCTAAAGACTGCCTAGAGGCTCGAGAGCGAGGTTTGCGCTAGGTTCCCAAACCAGGGGCGGGAGAGGGAAGTGGGCGTGGGGGATGTCGACGTCGATCGCACATAATTGCTTGCCTGGATACGAAGGCCCTGTCTCGGAAAAGTTGACTTCGTCGCGCAAATCCTGACTTCGTCACGGGCTTGGAATTACACTAAATACAACACTAAGCGGCGATTCGGAGTTTTTACTTACACAGGTATGTTCACGATAAGTCAGGTACTTTCATGTGATTACCACGATCAAATCTTTCTACTCATCCAATCAATGACCTACTGACTTCAAACCAATCGAGACTGTATAGCAGGCCAAAACAACGCACACTACGAAAGGATTCTCTGTTCACTTGGCTCATTTCCCCATGTAGTCGGAAGATATCACCACCGGCTTAGGCGTTCGATATGCGAGCAGCTCCCCTCTTGATCAACGTTCCTGGGGAAAGGTGATTGGCTGCGATGCGAGCAAAAAGTCGATGCTGACGCGTGCGATGAGTCGTGATCTGAGGAACCAAAACCTCGGCGGGTAAGGCCGACGGCACTAACTGTTCCCGTAACTGTGGGCTTAGTTTTCGGGCCGCTCGCGGCGCCGGCCAGGGGCCTGATAGGTTCTATTTGACCGCCTCGTTCTTGAGCATTATATTTGCCTATCATATCGATGAAAATATATGGGTCGACGTCTCGTACTTCAGGGACCAGGAACAGCACATACCTCCAATAGGTTGTTGCAGACGGCACGTGTTGGGACGGCAGACGGATATTTACCGTTTTGCTATACCAGTTAAGATCAGCATAAGAGCCGCATAAGAATGTCACTGATCAGGTTTAAATGCCAAGTTAGAGCAGTTTCTTGTGCGGGTACTGTTAGCCGCTGATTGTCTGGTCAATCTGCAGCTATGGCGACAATAAAATCCCTTAGACCCAGCGCATCGGTTCGACATCCACGTTTTCGAGTGTGCCAAGTTCTCAAGTTGAAACAGCATGAAGCTCCTCGCACCGACCGTCGTTGCATCTCTGGGTTTATGCGCCGAAGCTACCCAATTCGGCACCATCAGGGACGTGGTTCTTGGCAGCAAGAACGAGACTTGCGTACGTTATGTACTCCCTGGTCAAAGTTCATGCAATACTGACCAATTTTAGTGTTCTTCGCTGAAGGATGCTGGACTAGCAAACATCTTTTACGAGGATGATGAGCAGTACAAGAATCGGACGGCGTCGTACTGGTCCGTGAGCGCTCAGCTGCATCCCAAGTGTATTGTTCAACCAGTATCTACTGAAGAAGTATCTACTGCCATCAAAACACTGGGTGCGCAAAGCAACTGCAAATTTGCCGTGCGAAGTGGTGGTCATGCAACCTGGGCTGGCTCCAACAACATCAACGATGGAGTAACACTCGACCTCGGTCTCATGAACACAACCGTCTATGATGCGGAAGCAAACCTCGCACGGTTCCAACCCGGAACCCGATGGGGTGGTGTGTACGGAGCACTTGAGCCTCATGGGGTCACTGTCGCGGGTGGCCGAGCAAGCAGCGTCGGTGTAGCCGGTTTCTTGACAGGAGGAGGAAACTCTTTCTACACTGCTCGTCGAGGTTTCGCCTGTGACCAAGTGCAGAATTACGAGGTCGTTCTTGCCGATGGGTAAGTATCCAAAAAGCTGGGCGGCGAAGATTTGAGATCTGTTACTAACATGCAGTAGCGAAATCGTCAACGCAAACGCCACATGTAACAGTGACCTGTTCCGAGCCCTCAAAGGTGGTTCGTTCAACTTTGGCGTCGTTACTCGTTATGATATGGAGACTTTCACCGCGGGAGATCTTTGGGGTGGCTCGAGAATCCATACCAAAAACTATACACAGCAACACATCGATGCCTACACAGCATGGGTCGACAACGTCGAGAACTACCCCGACGGCTCCAGTATCGTCTTTTGGAGCTATCTTCCCACCATGGAGGATATTGTCATCATCGCTGCGTACGAAGACGTCGCGGGCAATGTTGCTCCTGCAGGCTTCGACAAATTTATGGCTATCCCAGCCATAGCCGACACCACGAGATTGGCGAGCCACAAGAACCTCACTGATGAGCTTGAGCAACCCACTGGATACCGGTATGTTCCATCTGCAATTGGAGAGAGGGGGTGACTACGATATATGAAACTGACAACTATTAGTGACATCTGGTTCACGATGACCTTCAAAAACGACCCTACCGTGTTTAAATACATTGTTGATGCACACACCAAGTTTGTCGATGCATGGAAGGCGGATAACACAGACCACGACTTTATCACCCAATGCATGTTCCAAGCTATTCCAACCATTTTTGCCAAGCACAGTGCGGAACGTGGGGGCAACGTCTTGGGTCTGGATCTCGTCAAGGACAACGCCATCATGCTCCTTTTCGATATTGCTGTCAAGGGTGAAGAGACCGAGGTTCGCGCGAGGGAAGCACTTAGGGCTGCTACCGAAGATATGCAAAGGTTCGCTGCCAGCCAAGACGCTCTAGTAGACTGGCAGTACCTGAACTACGCCGATGCTTACCAGGACCCACTTGGTAGCTACGGCGCTGCAAATGTTGCTAAGATCCTGGCTGCTGCTAAGAAGTATGACCCCAATGGCATGTTCCAGACTCAAGCTCCTGGTGGCTTCAAGATCTCCAGAGTTAAGAACTCCACTTCTTCCAAGCAGGAACTATAAGCCTTAGATCTGAGCGCTCGTTGGTAGCAGTGGAAGCGATGGACCATTTACAGCAATGAAATAAGAAATGAAATCTTCAACGCACTCTTTGTCCATCCTATTGTAAAGATGATGCATTTATCCTACTCCGCTTCGATTGCATAGTGACCATTACGCTCTTCGTTGTGCACATTCACCATATGAATAGCCACACCTTAGACCTCTGCTACCCTGCTCTGCTGTTTTATTACAATCTCGTCTCTTAGCGCCTTTGCTCTCTCAAAACATTCCAATGCCCTCTCCTCTTCCCTTGCCACAAGAATCTTTCTCGCAATAGCTGGCACACAATATCTCACTAATATCTTCGCAGTGGCCCTCTTCTTCTCATCTTTCTCAAACATCCACTGATACCAACGATCGAGCCGTTTGCTATAAGGTTTATGCTCCCATGGGCGGTTCGGATAGAATTCTTCAATAACTATAGAATCATGGACGTCGAAGTCATTAATCAGTTCCTCTTTTGTGGCTGAGAGGGGCCGGAAGGTGGTCGGTATGAGATGACGCCAGTGGCTTTTTTTCCAGGCATTTTTGTCGATGAGATGAGGGACAAACTTCTCCTGACTTCTTCTGCTATCGGAGAAAGCTTCGTGGGATTGAATGGGGTAGACACCCAGAGCGAGGATTTGCAAGGTGCCGCCTAGAGCCCAGATGTCGCCGGACGGTCGTAAAGCCCCTCGTTCGTTGAAGGGTGGTGCATATTCGGGTGTACCACAAAAGCGGGTCAACTGTGCGCTTTCGGTTGGATGCTCTCGCGTCATACGGGCAAAGTCGGTCAGCCTGAAGATAGGCTCATCGGGGATTCCGTCTTCCATCTTCCAGCTCTTGGGTATTTCAACTAGGATGTTGTCTGGCTTGATATCATTGTGCGTATAGCCGTAGTTCTCGCACTTGTTATGCAGATAATCCAAAGCGAGAACCATATCATGTAAACATTTCCATATCGTGACTTCGGATATACGTTGTATGGTTTTTCGCTGCCTTCTCTGTTCAGATTTCCACTTGACCACGTAACTGGTAAGATCACCCAACTCGCAGAACGGAAGGAAGATTGCCATAGGAGTAGAGGACCACGCCAACATCCCTGCAATGTGTTCGTGTTGTTGAACAATTGAAAGATTCTTAATTTCGACCTCGAGGCGTTTGGTTGCCTTGATCCTGTCAGACTCAGAAGTGAACGAATGTGGCGTCTTCACCGCGACGAGTGCTTTGGAAGATTTGTGTTCGTATGCGTGTACTATGCCATCCCCACCGTCTCCCAGATAGTATCTTTGGGTAAAAAGCTGACTGAACCTTCTGTAAACACGTAAATCGTTAGTATCAAACGGTTGTTCCATCCTCATCACGTCGCGATTGCTGAGACCTTGGAGGAAAGACTGGCTCGTATGCTTGAGTGAGTTGGGATTGAGGTTGGGCGGGTAGACTTTATGAGACTCAAGACATAGCACTGTGTGACAATACGGTTCGAATATACTACTAGAGATGAGCCACCACGGTTTTCGTGGTTGAAGTAGTCGTTACCATGGTACCTGCCAGTATTGGTTTGGTAGAGAGGACCAAAGCCTGACATTGGGCCAGTAAGAAGCCCAAGAGTCTTGTAAATGAGTATGTACTCACCGAAGGCTGTGGGAGCAGTCCCGTACGTCGTTGTTATGCTTGCGTTCACACTTAAATGTAGTCGACATAGACCAAAGCTGACCTCACCGATGAAACTTCCCCGTCCATACATATCCAGAGTATTCTGTGATGACTTTCAGCGCGACTTTACCCATTAAATGTGAGAAACTCAAGGCACACGATAAACGACTTGATGTGTGCAATACCTTCGAATGAACACGACGTGCTGATATTGGTAAGCAAAGCCGGATATCTCAAGACATACTAGCTGATTTGTGCAATTATGGCGATACCGTGCATTTGATACAGAACTTTCATTATACTCTTATTCTTCTTCTTTCCTTCTGGCCCGCTGTCTACGCACCATCTTTCTTCCTCTGCCCCACAAAAAACCCTAGTCCAAAATCATCCGTCTTGAACGTGATTTTGCTCCCTTTTGGGAAGAAGAACACATCACCCTTCTCGGCTTTGACTTCTTTGCCCGTTTCGTCACTGATGTAGAAGTGCCCATCAACGATGATTTTTATCTCATCATACGTATACGTGTACACGAGCGGCGTTCCCTTCTCCAGACGGTAGAAACCACCGCTGATGGGTTTCTCTGGATCTGTAGACTCTCTGGTAGAGAACAGTCAGTGGTGGTGGTGGGTTAATAGAATATAGGTAGGGCAAGCATACGATGATACGACGTCACCGAGGTAGGCGTTTTCGTTGGCGATTAGCGGCGGCTTGAACGTTGTTTGCGCCTTCTCGAAGTACTGCATCGCTGGCATGGTGGCGGCTGGTATAGCAGTACCCTGTGATATATGAAGCAAGGGTGTGGCTGTCCGTTGTTAGTGAAAAGTTACAAAGTCCAAGTTCGGTGAGCTTGACGCACAGTGGCACGAAGTAAGATATGCTGCTTTTGATCCTATAATTCGTATTGTGTTGTGTAAGATCCTGAAGATGACTGGAGCTATGCAGTGTCCTAAAGGTCGCCGTACGTGGAACTTACAAGAGCATGGCCAGCTTTATGTACGCCAATCTTACTTATCGTGACCCAATAATCAAGACTAACGGCATCATCATTTACCAACTGCGCCCTGTCAAACGGAGTTTCCCTTCTTCCGATATCCAGTTAACCGCTATATTAGCATAGAGCAGCGTAGTATCTGGGACTTTAATACTAGATGCGGCGCTTGGCTTGCACCAAAACCTAGCTGATCTGGCTAGGTTTTAGTTAAGCTTTGCCACGATATCCACTGCTTTACGTCTATTAGTGCGCCCTGCGAGGGATGAGCAAGACGGCTCCAAGGTGTTGGAAGTGTACGCGGATAGTGGGGTGATGTAGGTGGGGCAACAAGACGCAATGTGCGATTGGCTATTATCTTATCGTCAGGAAAGGATTACTCCATCTGGGATCCTGCATATGTGGGTTAAGGCTCAAACGAGGCTTCCGAGTATGACCGGGTTAGCTTTCGTAAAGTGGACGTTCTTCTTTCCTATGAGGGGTAGTCATATTGCGCAGTAATCATTGGTATTGCGTGTCTGAAATGCTGATAATACATTCTGGGTATATTCAAATTGCTGGAAGTTGTAATAATATCATATAGGTCGTTCTTCTTCATGGTCTTCATCTTCTCTCCACTTCTTGCGCCACCACTTCAGCTTGAACCAGTCTCCTAAAGCATCTTGGCTCTTGCTCCTCTGGCCGTATCCCCAAGTCTGTCTTCTCCGGGATGTATCTTCCATGTCTGCGTCAGATGTATCGCCGTCGTCTGGATCGGGATGATCAAGAAGTGATGCAGAGCTATTCATGGGCTGTTTTCCCTGCGACACACTTCTGCCTCGCCCGCTACCGAACCCTTCGAACCAAGACCGCCGACGCATCTGATTGAGCCATGCCGACTGTGCATTGTTTCTCCGTGGCGGTAGGGTTCCTGACCTTGGTCGTCGCTCTAGATCCACAGATCGTCTGGCAGGAGATGGCAGAGTCTCTCTGTCGTTGAGTTCATCCCAGATCTCGTTTGTCTCTTCTGAAATAGTCATCCGCCGTCTTCTTTGGGGTCTGCGGGAATGTGTTTGAGGACTCTTCGGTTCACCAGCGTCTACTGATGCTCGCTTCTTCGGGTTGGCGAGGGTAAGAGCGGGACCGGTTGGGGCGCGAGCTAACAGTGGTGTTCTTTCATCGACAGCTTTCCGTTTGGCTTGTTCGGAGGCATAGCCATGAGCGCCGGGGGCTTCTTCGTCGATATCCAGAGGTGATGCAGGGTCGTCAAGAGGGTGGCCATGCGCAAGACCAATGCCGGGTTGTAGCACTGTCTGGGGCATCTGAACTCTGCCCGTATGCTTGCTTGCGATTGGTGATGTGGGTTCTTCCTCGTTATCTTCGAGACGCCAGCTCAGGCAGACAACTCCAGCGAGCAGTATTATAGTTCCGAGCGCAATCAGGCCGGCGTGCAGACTCGACAAGCGATCGCTTTGGTCGAAGTAGATCAGGCCATCTATGATTGCGATGATGTTGTAGACGCAGAATACTAGAGGATAAAGCACACTCGTACTGACCAACTTCAGTCCGCGATGCATGTAGTAGAGTTGGGTCAGGGCGAAGACGACTAGTCCGACCAGAATCATCCACGACTGCCAACGGTCAAACTGGTTGTGACGGTCAATGATAGTCCGGACTAGAAGTTCGACAGCACTCTTCGCGATGAGGAGCGAATGCGCGGAGAGGATGCCACTGACGCAGCCAAAGAACATTCCACGGATAAGGCGTAATCGAGGGGTGGTCCGTGGATGCATGCGCTTCAGTAGCCACGTCGCAAGGACCAGCATGACGACTACCACACCCGTCAAGATCATCCATGTGAGGAAAGCTTTCCGTCCCAACAGCCTCAACAGTTGGTCGAGATTATGCGACGGTTCAGCAATGGCACCAAACAAGGCTATCAGCAGTGCGCCTATGGCAACAAGCATGGTGCCAACAAAGGAGTATCGCGTAAACGGTTCGCTGAGAATGATGGAGGCGCATATCGAGTTGAAGACGAGGCCGGATGCCTGTAGGGTGGAGAGAACGGGAAGGGGTAGGGTGGTGATTTGGATGGTGCTGCCGACGATGTTTGCCACGACGAACATGAGCATGCCCAGCTGCATAGATTAGTGAGTGAATCCCATGTCATCTGGCAGTGTTCGTACCTGCCATCTTCGCCGCTTGTATGGAGGTCGCCTGTCGTCGTCGTCGTCCTTTTCCTCTTCTAGGAGATGGGACTTGCGTTGCAGCGTCAAGCCGATGCTCTGAATGCTGGTGGAGGCGAGTCCGACCATTACCCCAAGCTGCATGCCCACGCGTTAGCACTCTATACCCATGGCGGCATGGCTCCATGTATACTGACAGCAACGCTCGCGCCCGGCGAGAGTTCCACCATGTTTCCTTGTCGGTTGTCGTCGCTGCACTGCGCCTATCGCTACCTAGACGTCGGGCGCATGCTGTGTGTGGGGTGTGTGTGTAAAGTCGGGAACGTGTATTCTTCTGTCTTGGACAGCGCAGGCGTGGGAGTCGCGAAACGTCACGCTGAGTCGGTGAAGTGCACGAGACGGTTGGGGAAGACTAGCCGACGCCGTGCATGTGGCAGGGATCAGCCGACTGATGATGTAGTTGGGTCGACGAGGACAGCGCGGGTGCAGCAACGAGAAGATGTCGCGTCGGTAGAGAGACGATATGGCAGAGACGTATAATTGCAGTGATACTCTTGAGACTGTTCCCGCGTCTATCTGCGACGTCGTGCCATGCATCGCTCGAGGGCGTACCTGGGTAACCGCGGGCAGCATCTGGGGCCCAAGCTTGAACATCAACCTCCAAGCTCCGTCACTCGCGATACCCTCGACGCCAGCACCCATATATCTCCTCCCCCGTAAACCAGAGGATCTCCACACAATACCGCCATCATGTCGCAAGTACACGCCCTCTCCGACGACCAGGTACGAATCTCCGCCAGCTTCAGCCAGCTGCAAGCTCCCCACTCACTACGTCAACACCACAGCTAACACTGACCCCGATGGCAGGTCGCCGGCGAGCTGAAGAAGATGACGGCCTTTATTCGCCAAGAAGCCATGGAAAAGGCAAACGAAATCCGCCTCAAGGCCGACGAGGAGTTCGCCATCGAGAAGTCCAAGCTAGTGCGCCAGGAACAGGCCTCGATCGACTCGTCGTATGAGAAGAAGTTCAAACAGGCCAGCATGTCGCAGCAAATCACCCGCTCCACCGTCTCCAACAAGAGCCGATTACGCATTCTGTCTGCCCGCCAGGAGCTGCTCAACAAGCTGTTCGAGCAAGCCGAGAAGAAGCTGGGCGACGTTTCAAAGGACAAGAAGAAGTACCAGAGCATCATGAAGGACCTGATCGTCGAGGGTGCCTATGCGCTCAACGAGGACAAGCTGCAGGTCAAGGTGCGCAAGGCCGACTACGACCTCACTAAGAAGGCCATCGAGGAGGCGCAGACCGAGTACAAGAAGAACATTGGCAAGGACGTCTCCATCACCATCGATGAGAGCGACCCACTGCCTGAGGGATCGTAAGTTTGGTTGCCGCGGAATCTTCGACACATGGCTAACTCTAAACAGTGCTGGTGGCGCTATGATTGTTGGAACCAACGGCCGAATCGACATCAACAACACTTTCCAAGAACGATTGAAGCTACTCGAGTCCCAGGCCCTGCCATCCATCAGGGTCACACTTTTCGGAGAGAACGAGAACAGGAAGTTCCACGACTAAGAAGCTAGCGTGGGCGTCGGTTACTATGAGCTGGCTTGTGATCAGACTGGAGCATTTGGCCGTCACGGAGCACAAGCAGGAAGGAGTCTGCGTCGGACTGGGAGAATGGGCTTTTGCTGAGTAGACTGTACATGCACGAGGTCTTGTAGACTACTCGGAACTTTTAGCGAGCTTTATTACATGCACATTACCACATCGATCACTATCCCAGCAAGCAAGTTTCATTCCTGACATTATGGTGATATGAATTTCTCGCCTGGGCTAACTGCTGAGGCTCCTATGTATACTGCGAAGGAGGGTATACAAGAACAAAATCAAGAACATGCGTACAAAGACGCTGTGTATCGTCGCTTCAAGGAGTGGATATCATCAACACTCATACTCCTTAAAAACAAAACGCCAGTGCCAGATCATAGCATGCAAAAATGTGCATATGTACAACAAAGGAAATCGTTCGTTACCATGCATCATACACGTTCATAAACACGATCCCACATGGGACTTCTCGTCCTCTTCTGACCACCGCCGCCCATGACGTTTCTCAATGGCCATTCTGTCTTGCTGCTCTTTCTCATCGGCGGATTGGGGTCTGGGTACCGATCTAAAGTCCTGTGTCCGCCATACAGCTCGTCATCCTGGTCGTTGTACCCATCGTTCGAATACTCAGGGCCGTAATCCTCAAGATAGGAATATCCGCCTGCAAAGGGGTTCGAAGACGTTTTCTGGTGCGTAATGGGAGAAATGGGCGCGGAATCGTCTGAGTGGTATACGTGCCCAGAGTTGGAAGACATACTGGAGACGGCAAGACCGGAGGAACTGCTACCACTATGATCGGCGGTGTTTTGTGCCAGAGAGGGTCGGAGGAGGCCTCGGGATGCTTCCGCTGCAGGGCTACTGATCGGACTTGTGGGTACAGGCTTTCGCTTTATGCTCGCTACGGCGGGAACAGGTAGCGTGTCCAAGGCAGACATACCGGGTCTTCGAGGACCTGTCTTGGGGGGTGAGTTGTGACGCCCTAAGATAGGGGACTCTCCGTTCATTTCGTCGTCAGGTTCTGTAACTTCGGCCACAGAGTGAAGACTAGTGTAGCTTGTTCGTCGGCCACGGGCTCGGTTTGACGAGTGGCTATGGTAGAGCGCGGGCGCTAGAATGGGCGTGTGGTTGTCTTGCATCGTCATTGGTGTTGATTCTGCTGGCATAGAATACCCTTGGTTAGGGTGAGACACGCCTGCAGCCGGTGGTATCGTATGGCCCTGGTAGGCTGTAGACATAGGGGCCGGGTCATAGCCATCATCTTCCCAGTTCATGTCTTCCACAAACCGGCTTTTCTGTTGTGCTGCGGGGTTCAAGGGTCGCCTGTGTTCGAAATTCTCGACGCTTAGGCCTCGGTCCTGGAATGAGAAACGAGGAATGAAGCCGGGTGATGAGGGGGGTTGACTGCCTTCAATGGATCTTCTTCTCCTTCTGCGCAGGATAAAGCAGCATCCAAACAATATTGCGGCAATCGCAAGTACGGCTAGTGGCACACCTACACCCAGCCCGATTTTCTCGCGTCTTGTCAGGCCAGAATCGCTGGATGCGGGCGCTATAGGATCTGTGGTCGAGCTTGGAGTCGCAGAGGAACTCGATGGCGATGATGAAGTTGAAAAGATAGTTGAAGACGCAGAAGAAGATTCCGAGGATGACGCCAGACTGGATATATCGCTCGAGAGACTAGTCGAAGATGGCGTAGGCGTAGGTGTTGTACTCAAGCCTTCGGATCCTGATGTCGTAGAAGATTCCACCGCACTAGTGGACAGTGTTTCTAGTACTGACGAATCTATATTCGAGGCTGCCCCTGTTGGTACCTCCGTTGCGGATGCGGTAACATCAGTGGGCAATGCTTCACTCGCAGGTGGCGCTGCCGTCGCTGGTCCGAATTCTTGTATGAAGTAAGACTGTATATCATATGGAAGCTCGTTGAACCAGTCTGGCCGGTTGTCGTCCAAGAATTCCTCCCATAATATGCTCGAAACTGCGGGTATGTTCGTCGCAGCGATTTGCCGTAGCGAAAGTGGTAGTGCAGTAATAAGCACTTGTAATATTTCGATGCTGATCTGATGTTAGCGCGGTTGCACTTTTAGCTGTACATAAGAGGGCATCTTACGCATCAGGGTCTTGCCTATGCTTTAGTGATCGAATGCCAACTCGGTCTGGTTGCGGCGCAGGTGTAATAACAGGCAACGCAGCGCTGTGTACCAGTCCAACCAGACCACCCAGAGCCAACCAATTCCATCCTCTTAACGAATGCATATATGCGGAGCGAGTGTTGTAAAGAAAGTAGTAGTAATAAAAGCAAATGGCGGAGAGTCAACGTTCGTAGTGTCAGCGCTTCATGTCTGGCAACAATGGTACAAACAATCCAGAAGCCGACGCCCAGCAGCAGCGGTGGCCATACTTTTTGACCTGTTCATACCCATGTACATTATTGCATGCCGTCGACGTCCATAATTCGTTGCAGCGAGCAAAGTCGTTGCAAAGTGGCGATTGACTTATAGATCGTCACCACAGCCCGCCGGTCTCTTTACTGCACTTGGAAAATGTCATGCAGATCCAGGGTTTCGTCAGCCGGTTATGAGGTCGCGTACCCGCAGATTCGCCCCTCACTAGCCACAGGTCGGACGGCACTCTTGATCGAATCGCATGTCGAGCTGCCGATTATCCTGGCACGGATGCTTTGGGGGAGCGTTCTGAGTGGGTCAACGGCAGCACGTGGCTGTGCAGCTGCTGGGGGGTTCGCTTCGCTGCCGAACTGGAGAACACTGTGCCGGCGAAGCGACGGGATCTGGATGTCGCGTAGATGTTTGATGGGCGACTTTTGTAGGAAAGATTGGCAGACGATGACAACGTGACGTTCGACGGATATTCTTTTTATTTTTGGATCAGTGGTATCGGTGCACGAATGCTAGCCAATGATCGTAAGTGCGCGGATGGTTTGGTCAGTTCCTTCCATCTCGCGTCGGTTGCGCGCTCAAACGCGCCCGAAGAGGCAGTCACCATAGCCACCAGCGATGACTGTTCTTTCCAATCGCAAGAAAACTCCAACGCAAGCTCTTATCCACTCGACCCAACTAACCTTTGTCCACGATCCTACCGACATCAGCAAACTGCGGCATGCACCCCATGCAGGAGATTGGTTCTTTGCCTGCGTACCTGCGCCATACCGAAGACGAGGTTCAGGAACGGGACGAACGCGGCATACGCGTTAGGTGCGCGAGTACTTCGCAGCGTCCAGTTCACGTTGCAAGCAAAGTACGAGCGCCCATTCTGAGGAACGCAGATGGTGCCTACAGCATCATTGCCTGTGCATTACCACAACCAAAACACATCCAAGACTATGACGCGTAGCATAGTCAGGATTGATCTCTTTCCCAGCTTGAGTCGGATTCTTTCCTAAGCGTTAGGACTCTACACACTATGACGACATTTAACAAACTGCCACTTGCAGGTCGGCCATGCGATCGCACACCTAATGTTATAGGGGCTGGTCTGTCGCCCGCCACTGCGATACGAACCCAGCATTGTCGACATACTTTCTGCTTAAACGATACAGGGTCGCCTCTCTAGAGCTAGGTTCCCCGAATCTCAACGGGAATTAGCAACAGGTGCTACTAGCAGGCTACGGCAACCTTCATCTTGGAAGCGCAGTTTCGTTCGGACCGCCTAATCACTATCGACCAAGATCCAGGATCCATCAGCTTGAAGGTCGACATATCTTTTCTCGATACCTTGACATTGGCAGGAGTCAACATGGCAACTTACGAGGGAACAACCAATTGAAAGAAGCGACGCTAAGCTGATAGCTCGTGGACCTTGTCTGATTCGTGGATCTGGTCGAATAATCGACGATGTCCGCCTCGGGTCAAGTTCTGCGGCACCCCACTTTCTTGAACTCAGACGTCTGTCAACCGAGCAAGCAAGAGTTGTCCAAATCCGAGATATATCGGTCATCCATTCTCCTCATTCCATCAAACAGGGCTCGTTGGTGTAGTTGGTTATCACGTCAGTCTAACAAAGGTCCTCAAAAGCCTTGTCAGTACACTGAAGGTCCGGAGTTCAAACCTCCGATGAGTCATCATCGGCGTTCGCAAGAGCGCATTTCTCCTTTTTTGCTCTCTCATACCTTTGCGAGCATCTTTTTGACGTTGCAAAGACGGTGGACGTTGCAAAACGCAACTTTGGGCTTTTTTTTTCGATGCTGATATAGTCTACAATGTCTTCGATGCACGACATACATACTGACTGCTTGGTTCAAGGCTTTAACGCTGCAGCGTAAAAAGTCCACACGTTTGGTTTCACTATTTTCCTTACGTGGACCTAGTTCGCAACTTCAATCACGCATCCTGGAGCACCATCTTAGTGCCGACAACGAGGTAGACACGGGGTACATTGTGCAGTGCTCACGACACATCAACATGTATAGTCTTGTACCACACCCAGCATTTTATAAGCACTTGCTCATCACGCTATGCACAAAGTTAGGTCATTAAGCAACAGCAAAGTGTCTTCGGTAAACGATTGGTTGAGGAAATCTTAGCTATCCTCTATAGTCTTCGTGTGCCTGTTAATGGCAAAGTATGTACATGGAACGTAAAAATGTACTACTTGAGTGTTCTTTTTTGGGTGGCAGGGAAGCTCCGAGATGTGGATGCGCCATGGCAACGCGTAGAGAAACTGTCATCTGCTTTGAAGCATGGCTTAGTAGGAGCCTGTGTTCATAGCGGCATGTCCGTCGACGGTGACGGTGATTGTCGCCTTTACCGTCTCAGTGACAACAGCTCCGCCCGTGCAGGAAGTAGCATCTGCAACTTCAGACGCAATCGGGGTGGGCTGCGCAGCATTGTAGCCGCCAGTTGGCTTGCCAATCTGCTTATCAGGAAGCACGGCGCTGTAAGATGAGAAGGCGCTCATGGGGAGAGGAGTTGCGGCCTCTCCGACTACCGACACTGCAGAAGAGACGTTGGGTAGGACCGCGGAGTAGACGCCGGAGGGGGCAGCCCCATATACAGATGAGACGGCAGCCATGGAAGTAGGGCGTACGGTTGCGGAATAAGTTGCTGTGCTGTTGCCAGCAGGGGCAGGTGCAGCAGTGCAGCCTGGGCCAGATGCTGAGGTAGCAGAAGCAGGGCCAGACTGGATAGGGTTGCAACCAGGGAGAGCATCAAGGACGCTTCCATCGTCGCCGCCGTATGCCTCCATGGCAGAGCAGCTTGCCCAGGACTCGTCGCTGTCCTTGTTGACATTCTCGGAACCGAAGCACTGTTCCATTTCTTCCTGTCCGCATCCGCAACCGCACTTGCAGCCATCGTTCTCACTCACAGCCTTCTCGAGGACACCGGTCTCCCATCCGTTCATCTATTGTCATATTAGTAAGGGCATATAAGAGGGGTGTAGAAGAACTTACAAAGTCACCGTGGAAGCCGTAGCCAGTTGGGTCACCGTTGGACAAGAGCCAAGGAGCCTCATCAGGACCAAATGTAAAGCTGGTAACATCCCACCAGTACTCGATGAAGAGAGTCGGGAAGCGCGCAGCCCTGTGAGTGGTTGGGCAGTTCTCGATACCGATGCCAGCGTTGCCGTTGGGGTAGGCCATGTGCGCATTGGGGTTCTTGGGATCCATCTTCTCACCGTTCCAGCAGGAGGGGAAGGTGACTTCGGACGCGAAGCCGTACTTGCAGGTGCTGAAGCCCTTGGGAAAACCATTGGCGAAGATGGCTGTGGAGCCACCGTCAGGCTCGTGGCAGCCCCAACGAACACCGGCTGGGTTGTCGCCATCCGAACGCTTGAGCGGGCTACCAGCGATCATGTTGAAGTCCTCTGGGTACGCCGTGACGTTTGCCCAGTTGTTGCCATCCCCGTACTTGTAGTAGATCTTGGTGGACAGCTCGGGTACGCGGTAAAGTTTGGTTCCGTTGGTGAAGAACAGAGTAGGGCGCCAGTACAAGGACTTGTCGGTTTTGACACGAGCAGTGGTGCAGTCCGAGGCCTGGGTATCAGCAAAGCCCATGGACTTGGAGAGTCCATTTCCTCCGTCGAAAGAGTGGAGATGAGGGCTCTCAGTTCCGGGGAATAGACCGGGGTCGAGACGCTGGTAGCTCATGGCATTACCAGCGCGGTTGTAGAAGCTGAAGTAGTTGCCAACGCATTGAGCGGAGGCAGTTGCGGCAAAGCCAGCCGTGAGGGAGATGATATCGAAACGCATGGCTGCTTAGTGGTAGTGCTCGGGTATATGGTAAGTGGATCTCAATTGTAAGACAGCGAAAAGAGTGAGCTGTTTGTTAATGAAAGGACCGAGTCACAGACTCTAGATGCTCTTGATGTCAAAGGAGTGTATATGAAGAGCCAAAAGAATGAAAGAATGGTATTCCCGTACCGGAAGCCAAAGAGAGCGATGGGAGAGCAAGCGACAAGAGCAAGAAACGACGGGCAGGGTGCTGGGTAAATATACATCGACACCCACCTGCACCTGGGATTGCATGCAGCCTGCTGTGGCCAGTCCACGCTTGAGGCGCCCCATTCTAGGACGAGATTAGCTGAGGCTTCCAAAAGTTTGACTATGTGACTAGATTCGCGTATGTGCGTCGTTGTTTCCAGGTGGAGATCTAAGCCAGGGGAGCCGCGCGCAGTTCGTGGGCGGCGCGGGCGTCAGGGGTAGGATAAGAGGATCCCACTCCGCGAGTCACAAAAATACTTAGCAGTGACGCCCAAATGCCTTCAATCTGCAGCGAGGCTTGCAGTACGCCGTCGCTGTCTGAAACAAGCCGATATACGGTTCACGCGACGCCCATTGTTTGCTTCCCGGAGTCTGGACGGTAGTCAACGTATCGATAGGACAGAAACACACATCCCGTTCCTGACGGTGTTCGGGGCGCTTAGCGTCACGATCGTCGGAGGCGAGGCATCGGTGGCTGATCTTCAAACGGTGCTGACTCCCCCTGCCTAAGATTAATGTCCGCGCGCGCTTCGATTTGCTGCAAAAGTTTCTTTTTAGGCTTCGAGACAAGGGCTTTGATAAGGAGGACAATCCGGCAAAGATGCTTTCTTACAGTGAACCCACCCAAAGTGGAGCTGTGTACTTTTACCGCTGGGCCGCGACGGGAGTCACCCAAAGGATCGCCCCGGCATCTGGAAACGAGATTTTCGCAAGGACCGCTTGCTGTCTTTAGATATGAACCAGGGCAGTGGTAATTTTGACGACCTGTCATATCCTGTATGTGGAAGTAAATCGATAAGAACCGCACACGGACTTTCCAAACTCGTCGTCACTCTGCACGGCACAGTGAGAGATGACAGTCCGTACCTGGGCACAGCATGTGCGTGGCGTCGAATAACAAGTTTGTGGTGACCTGCAGACTGGGTCTAGCAGCCAGGAGAACCGATGCAGCTCTCCTCTAGTTCAAGACTAAGCCTGCAAGATACGTGTTCCTGCGCGTACCTGGCAGAAGTCTCCGTCCGGTAGAGAGCGGCCACCATTCAACAAGTTCACAGTAGTCGGAGCGTGGACCCTTTGCCATTTAGCCCGATGTCTGAAGTCTCAACGACAGCTCAAGACACGGATGGTATCGATAGGGAGATTACCATCCCTACTATTTGTGAAACGCACAGTACTCATAGCAGAAGACGTGTGGTCTGGACCAGACTTGATCGACATACCACGTGTTGCTGCCCAGACGTGGAGTCGAGGAACTTCGCTGTCGTCATGATTCGTCTCGAATGGGGCCGGCATTGTAGTGCCTAAGGATGGACAGTATCTCTCGATAGCACTGTACGCGCGCAAATGTTCCCTGTGTGATGTTTCAACGCCATGAATAGGACGTTGACAAGGAAGGCGCGTAATGAAGGCCTGCAAAAACTTGTACTGTGATACGCTGTGGAGCATCCCTGTACTACCAGTAGGCGCTCCGTACATTTCGCGCTTGTGTTAACATATGTGGGTGTGAATGAACCACAATTGTTGAGCTTCCACGGGACGAAGCGACCGGTACAACAGAGCGGCAGCGTGCCGCAAAAGAACAAAACTTTGTTTTGTCTGATTAGCAGAGCCTTTTGTTTCTGGAAGGTCTAATAGATTCCCAGTATCTAGGAGAAGGAGCAACATAGGTGGAAAGACGACTTGGCGGATGCCCATGAATCGCAAACCATAGAGTGAATGAAGATTTGTTGCATATCAACTTGGGTTCTGTGCGTATCAACGCCTGAATGGTTGTACTGGCGATTCGCACGTACAATATATATTTGTACTTCATGCCTGTAAACTATCTGATCGACGAGAAACATGGACATCAATCTAATTGACGTCCTTATCGTCGTCTCTATCATAGCTGTGCATATTGAGATTGATCAAATGTACAACCGCTTGACGCAGATGAGACGTATGTCGGTCTGGACTGTAGGTCCAACTAAGCCCTATTTGTTGGGGCAACCTTGAGTCGGTCACGCAGATGAGCAGCGTTTCATGATGTTCTTTCGAACTCGCCTGATGGATTTTAGATTCGTCGCGATGTTAGGTGGGCGCCAAGTGCATGTCATGTGGCTCAAGCTTTCCCACTCAACACACTTTCGACAACACCCCACCGATCGATGCTTCTCTTGACCAGAGCTCCCATTGTCTCTCTCCCCACAACACCCCCACCGCTCTTCTCCACTCGCCTGATGACCAAGTCTTTTGTACCCTTGTTTCCGCCAGCGCAATCCACCATCACACTGACCGTTTCTCTGCATACGCCCTCCTCAAACGCATCCGGATCACTGAGTACAAAGTCTACTGCTTCGTCTTCCTCTTCTCTCCTGCCTTCGAACACTGCGAATGTGCTGGGTATTGGTAGACCACGTAGCTGAAGCTGATGCGCCTCATTTGGTTCGTCCGAGCATAGTATTCCCTCGTACTCTTCGTCGTAGTAAGCGTGTGGAAGAAGTGTATCGCGGAGTGCGGCAAGTATAGATATCCACGCAGCATCGAATGCGTTGCCATCAATGCTGATGAAGAAGACATCGAGGTAGAGGACCCAGTAGCCTTTCAGTTGTGTCTCGGCCTCCGTGTCTGGATCTTCGGGATTTGTTGATGGCTTATATAGTATGCGGAGGTCTGAGGCGCGAAGAAGGTGTGTTGAGTTGAGGAGAGAGCGTATGCGGGTTATAAGTGTTTGCGCATATGTGGACGGTGCATTGCCGGGGATGTGAGAGGGCGTGCTTCCTGTAGATAGTTCCACGTTTGGGACCAAGAGCCTCAGCTCTTCCACTTCCTCATCATCCCCGTCGTCTTCGTCGTCTGCATTCTGACCTGGGTACTTGTAGGTACCTGGTATGTCCTCTTCTTTCAAGATCTCCGCGCGCACTCCGCACACCACACTTGTGTTTCCGAGTCGCACGACCGCACTGCCGTTGCAGTGAGTTAAACTCCCGGTGTTGATACCTGGTGTGCGAAATTCGTTTGCGGTGCGGCCGTTGGCGCGAATTGGCTTCTTCTTCTCAGCGGAGAGATGCGCTTGGAGAAACGGGTGCGGGGAGACAGCGGCGAAGATTGGGCGAGGGAATGTGAGCGCTGGGGAGGATTGGGTTGTGGTGGCCATGGCGAGAGTACTGCACGATAGTTTGCACTTGAGTGTGGGTGGGATATTCGAGGCGCGAGTCGTTAGCACCTGTGTTGACGCTGGGAAATTTTGGAGCTCTGAGCTATGACGCGCTAAGGTTAAGCTTAATGGGTGGGGCCTGGAGATCTTAAGCATAACCTGATTGTCACATTGATCAAACATCCATGTTGGGCCATCATAGCAATCAATCCCACTTGATAAAAATTTAAGACTATATAACCCACGCGCTATGCCCCGGGGTATTCCCATACGCTGTGAGTGAAACGCGACATGCAAACACAAACACTAGCTACATCCGATCTCTGTGATCAATCTGTCCAGTCTCCTCGCAGTTGTAGCTTCGTGAAGCTTCGAATCTATCCTGAACTGAGTCCAGCCTTACCGACCTGCTGTACAGGCGTCCATTTTCCCTCTTTCTTGAACTGATCGCCCCTCAACGTGCCCTCAGCAAGCTGGCTGATCATGTAATCCCTACCCTTGATCATCCATACCATCTGGCTGGGTACCCTAAATCCATTGAATGCGCCCACACCCTTCTGGGTCCCGATGGGGCAGATCTGCTGCTCCTTCAGGTTCGCTGTGTAGTGACGATCGCCCTTGTGAGGCTCCCCGGTCAAGTGGGCAAGAAGGTCGTTCTTGAGGTTGGTCATGGCAGCAGGCACAGCATCGGACATGTCCATGACTCCTCCACGGGTGTATGACCCTGCGTCGCCGACGACGTAGACACGCGGACCGGCGGATTCGTGTTCGACGCGGAGGGTCTTGTCGTTGCAGGCTACGCGATTGCGCGTGTCGAGCCACTCCTTGGGAAGGAAGCCAGTGTTCGGCCGAGAGCCAGTTGCATCAATGTAAATATCCGCTTCTACCGTTTCGCCGTTGCTAAGCTCCACCCTCGTCTTCGCGCCTTCTTCTTCGCCCGCTTTGGTCGACGCAACAACCCTGGTATTATAAGTGACATCGCATCCCAGTCGCTTCAGGAACTGCTCGGCAGTTTGTCCAATAGCTGGGCGGAGGAGAGGCAAAAGCTTCTTGTCACCGCAGACAAGAGTGACCTTTGCTTTCGGGTTCTTGGGCGCAGACGCCATGAAACCAGGTCGACCGTTCAAAATCTCAGCAACCTCTCCAGCAGTTTCGACACCCACAGGGCCACCACCGCCAATTACTACTGTCTTCGCGCTCTTCAGGCCCTCCTGAAAGGCCGTGTGTACTTTCTCGAGGGCCTCGCGATCGGTAGCTTGTGTAAACAGAGGGCTTGGTGTAGTGAATCCAGTTGCTATTACAAGCGCGGCGTACTCGATGTTTTGTTGCTCGCCTGACGCGGTTTCAACACCAACCGTCTGGCTGGTGGGGTCGACGTGTGTAGCGGTCCCCTGGACGAACTTGAATTTTGGGAATGCGTAGGTGAAAGCGGGTTCGATTGGATAGAATGTCTTCTCTGAAGGCATCATCTGCTTAGAAACGCTCTCTCTAGGTGCTGCGATGCGCCACCAAAAATCTTTAGAGGGGTTGACGAGTGTAACATTGTAGGTCACTCCGTCCTTCTTCGGTAGTTGCGGGAGGATATGCTTCAGGGCGTAATGCGCGGCGCTGATTCCTGCGAAGGAACCCCCGAGGATAAGGATAGTTTCGGTGCTCATATTGAATGACGATTAAAGATGCGCTTGAAATGAGTATACTGAGTGAAGAAAAGATTATGAGCGAAACAAACACGTCGCAAAAAGAAAACGTTTGGGAGACGCGTCGATGATAAACTTTAGGCGCGCTTCAAGCCTGAGGGACGCCGTAGGTGGGGAGCCGCCGAATCGTCAAGTCGAGGCTGAATCGAGTGACTGAGACGTTTCATTATAGTAAGCGTGTTGTTAGCCCTTCATAAATAGTTCTCAAAGTTTCCTTATCAGTATTTTAGCCGACATTGGACGTTGCTTATGCTTGGGCTTATGAATCGCAACCATGGCCACGCTGCTTATTCCAATTGTGAGATGTTGGAGGCTTGGGAAAAGGAAGCTAGGGATCGCGTACTAGCTGTTTTACGCCTAACCACGGAACCCATTGTTGCCGAACCCTTGCTGACAATGATACGGATGTATAAACTATGGCAGCAGACAGATTTGTGCTTACGAAGTCGTAACAATTGCGGGGGTATTCCGTCCTTCTGGCGCCTATACCCCAAATCACGAGCTCTGAGGCTTGACACATTAGTTACAGCTGACTCGTGGGATCTTCAACGACTCTTTGTCGCACTACCATCTCGAAAAGCTTCATTCGCGACATTCGATTCATGTGCGCAGTCGTAGGCCTTGGAAACTCGCAGAGTCAAATGCGCGTAGACTCCCATCTTGTGTTTGGTGCGCAGTCATGACATGGGGAGCGTGCTAGAAGATTTTCATTCATATCTGTTCCGAGACATAACGCCAGTCCGGTATCTGAATGCAAGACCCACCGCGACTGCTGACCGTCACGGTCGTTGCATCCATGAAGTCCTCCATATCAATATACATGCGGTAGGCTGTCATTGCACATGACTCCTCCCTGGCTCTTTCCAGTCGTTGTCAAGCTACTTTTTGTGTAACTTCTTACTCGACCTCAGCCTTGGACTCGAAGTTCTCACCAGCGACAAGTTCGGGGATGTCATCATCGTCCTCGTCGTCGTCGTCCTTCTTCTCGCCGTCCTCACCCTTCTCCTTCTGCATGCTCTGGTAGGACTCGGCAAGTTTGCGTAGCGATGCGAGCGAATCTGGGCCGAGCTGGTTGAGGATGCCGGGGACGAGCTCTGTTAGCTCCTTGTCCTCACCGTGTCCGTAGATGGCGAAGGTGTTGGCAGGTACTGAGGCGTGGACTAAACAAATGTGCGCGTCAGTATATGGTGTATTACGAATGTGGGTGATGGAAGAGCGGGTTTAGATAATAGCATGTCTGCTGTATGTCCAAACTCCCCTCTCAACCTTCTCACGGTGCGGAGCTCTAGGATGACGTACCCTTAGGTGCCGAGAAGTGGATGACGTTTCCGTCGCTCTTGAACATGTTGACCTCCTCAATGGCCTGGATGGGCTGGACGTTGAGCTTCTTCAACGCGGTCTGGAGCTTCTTGTCGTCGGTACCAGCGGCCCTGTGGACCTTCTTGACCTTCCTGCGGGGAGTACCCTTGCCGCTATATATCGAGTTAGCCTCGAATCCCTCATATCCATCTGAGTCCTGCTATGCCATTCGCTAGTGATTGGTGGTCGTGGTGGTGGTTTCGGGGTGTCAAGATATTTTGTGGTGCGGGGCTGTCAAAAATAGAGGACAAGAAGCTTGCTTACCCTATACACGCACAGGTTAGCAATGGATACCTCGAGTGATATGACTGCCTGCCGCCCAAGGCAATTCCAGCTCAGAATAGGCGTACATACCAATGCGCACTGACGCTTGCATGCGCGCCAACTTTGCTTGATCCATATTTGCGGTGTTGAGGAAGAAGGATGACTAGGTGGGGAGAGCTGTGCAAGTCGAGGGTCAGCGGTCGGGTTCGGTTTCTTCGCAGATTTGAGCGAGGGCTTGAGCTCAGGGTGAATACGGGATCGGTACGCACCTAAATTCGGGATCGTGGCCGAGACTTGGAGTGTGGTGTTGCTGGTGAAGTTGTTGCGGGCATCGGCGAAACTCTACGGAAGCGCCGATTGTGTGCATGCCTCGCTTGTTGGAAGCTCCAGATCCCCGCAACGTCAGAGTGTCATTCCACACACATGAACGCCAACACGCCGCCATCAAGCTCGCATCTCAAGACTGACCGTCAGCTCACGACGGGCGCCAATTCTCACTCGCAGCGCATTTACGCAAAATGACATGCTTGTCTGTTTCTCGAGACACGTAAATGCATGCTTCACTTAATGGTAGAATGACGCAAGGCACAGAAGGGAATAATCAATATTGGTATACAGCTTTCTACCTCAACACGCCACTATCTAGAGCAGTGCCATTCCAGCCAGACCAACAGCACCCAAAGCCCACGAGGCAACCTTCGCTTGTGTTGCTGCGCCGGTGGTCGGTGTGGCTGATGCTGCACCTCCACTGGTCGCCGAGCTCGGGCTTGCGTCTGTTGATGATGTTCCGTTGGGGTTTCCAGAAATGTTCTCCTGGGTAACACTCATGCCTGTTTGGTTCTTGCAGTCTTCACTGAAGTTGATCTGGGCATTGTTGACCAAGGTTACGTCCGCGCACTATGGACATTAGCGATTCTGTTGTAACGGGGAAGTCCATGAGTAGTAAGCTTACCTGGTATAGACCACCCGCCTCGTGGTTGTTGGTAACGACTTGTATTGAGGCCTTGGTGCCGTCCGAAACGTTCAATCCTGCCGGTACGGCGACCGAGCCTAAGCAAAAGTCTCCAAGCCCTGAGACCTGGAGCTGCTGTTGTGCGACAATGCTAAACCCATCCCCCGGGTTATCGCCAATGGCCATGTACACAGCAACATTCGTTTGTGGATGCTCCATGTGCAGTTGTATTGGGCCACCGCCAATGGGGAAGTCGGTGCGTTGTTGTTGAACATCGTTGAAACCTCCGCACGGGAAGTTGCCCTCAGTGTCGTCGGTGAACCCACGCGCCGCAGGAAACTTGAGTTGAAAATGAGCGAGGGAAAGAGGTAGGAACGCGAGTGTGAGGATGCTATTGGAAAGCATGTTTACGGTTCGGAGGTAGATGTAGGTATTGATGTCAAGGTAGAGAGGAAGACGCGGTTGACTTTGTATAGAGAAGCGCGAGAAAGTCAAGAATGCAACAATGAACAGCAAGCGAACGCTGGGAACTCCTGCCGTATTTATTGCAGCTTAGGTTGGAACGCATCTTACCATGCCGTGTATTCCGTCCAGTGAACCGCGTGCCTCGCGCGTGAGCACTGATGGCGACATGCATTTAACCTGCGTTTCAAATAGGCCGACGATCTAAGCAAAGAACAGTAAGTGAGTGATATTCTGCATCGGCGGCGGCACTCGCTAATGTGCAAGTTATCAGGGTACGGTATGTTGTGGCGCGCTGGTTGAGCAAGTTTATTACCAAAGCAGTGGTTCTATGGCGGAAGCGACTAGCGTCGAACATGGATCTATTCCACCCATGAGAATTCCGGTGACACTCTGAGGCCTGGACTATGGTTCTACACCGGCTTTGAAGATCAAAATCATGGGAATAACACGTTCATGAATCGCATGTTCGGATCTTGTGTGGAACAAGCTTTGTGGACCTGGCGATAACGTTAGCACTTCGTGGGTCAAAATGTTTGGCCGAGCACGGAGCGATAAGAAAGGTTCCGTGAAGCATGAATTAATTGAGGCGCTGATGTGAACAAGCAACTTTGTCATGACAAGTTTTCTTATGAATACATAGGTGTGGTTAAGAATCTAACTTAATGGGCCGCAACTTGGTTGAATCTGCCAAATGCCAGTTCGCCGACAAAAGCACCTGCCAAAACAGACAAAAAGTATCCCACATTATATGTCATAACTGCCAACATGCTGTTGAGGAGTCAGCTTCGACCAAGGCAATGTACAAGCATGCATATTACTTACAGGAGGTATCCGACACCAGCCGCAACCGTCATTATGAGTGCCCTAGGCAGATCGACACTGAACCTCCATGGCTGAATATGAGATACAGGCGCCGAGACAACCCGCACATCTTCCTGGACACCATTTGTTGTAAGAATACCAGTCATCGAGTTGGCGTCATCCGTAGCTTTCTCGATAACCGCTCTTTCGCCAGCAACGACAACATATCGTCGCTTCAAGGCGCTCTTAACTGCTCTGACCTCAAGCAAGGTTTTCGCTGTAAAGACTGCACGGAGGAGGATGGAGAGGAAGATAAGGAAGATGCATGTCCCAGCGTATTGACCAGCAGTCGTAGGGGTCCATGCTTCGGAGTATAGCGGAGTGTTCGTCGCCGTGAAGAAAGCCATTGCCATGCTGCCATGTGACGAAGTACCCATATCCATGCCGCCCATATCCATCGAACTAGTAGCCGTTTCGTGACCCTCGTGAGCGACCATGGTGCCAAGCTGGGTGTGTGTGCGCGTAATCGATGAGAATGTTTCTGACGATGAGGTTCAGAAAAGCGTACGTCTGGGTTGTGTGGGGTGATTAGATATCGAAGACTAGGTACTGAGTTCCAGACTGCTAACTCGGTACTGGGGAGATGATCGCTTAAGAGTCCTTGGTACGTTATGGGGGTTGCACGTTCGCTGGTTCCGATTGCGCAAGTAAAGACGCTTCAGCATGAACGCATAACCTGGGGGCGTTGATTTCGTGTTGCAGTGTATACGAGTTAAGTGAGTGAGTAGGATCTTGCGACACTCAAGAAAATGTCAAGTCTGGGCTGATGCGTGAAGCGTCAGGGCATGTGAGCACATTTCTCGGCACTGCCTTCCCGCCTACAAGTAAGAGAGAGCAATCTCGAAGCCACGGACGGCCTGCAGCGATGCACCTGCAGCTTCGGTGGGCCATGGCGCGCTGCCGGTGACTACGAACGAACGGGCGACGTTCAAAGAGCCGTGAGTTCCAAGAGCGACTTTGAGCATAATTAGCCGTCTTTGGTTAGCACGCGAAGCTTGACCTACGCCACGGCCAGGATGGTGCCCACTGGCCCTCAATCCAGGCCCCGCAGTGCATCGAGCCTGCATGTGGGAGGCGATTGATTACACTCGGCACTACGGAAACATTGGATTATTGTTAGAAGCGTATCTGAAGGTGCTCCATGTGTGACACTTCCTCTACATCACTATCGGTCCTCGTTGTTCCTATGACACTGCTACACTCTATCCATCTCCCAAAGTACCAGAGTGTATCTTCGCACCCATAACTCATCAGTCGACGAAACCATCACCCTAGTTACGTCTTAGACTTGTTTCCGACCGAGCCAGCATGCGATAAACACCAAGGCTAGGCTTTCGCCCGTCCGTCATTCGCAAACGCCCAACTTCGCATCTATTCCAGGCCTGAAATCATCAGCCAAACGACGGTTGCGTAATCGCAGCGGCGCCCATCATGAGCCACAACCACATGTCGATGGGCTCTATGGGCATGTTGCCCGAGCTCACAGAATGGCCAGATTTCTACTACGCAGTAATAGGGGCAGCAGTAGGCGTCGCAACAATTTTCAACGTCTACAACTACGTGCTATACCGCCAAAGAATGCTTACGATAAGAGGCGGTTCGCAGACACCCGCAAAGCCGAGGTCATGGTTCGCTCTTGGAAACGCGACACTCTTCGCATTAACGCGCGAAGCGTCTAACTTCTCTCTCCACATACCACTAAAGGGTCGCGTACTCAGATTACCAACAGTCGGTCGATCGTCCTTGGTTGCAGCAAACGTAGTAGTCCTAGTCGTCCTATGTTTGTACGGCTTCGATGTGACGGACCAGTTCAGTATGGAAAATATTGGCTTCCGTTGCGGTGTGGTTACGATCGCCCAACTACCTATCATCGTCCTACTAGCGGGCAAGAATAATGTAATAGGGTGTCTTAGTGGTGTCAGCTATGAACGTCTCAATTGGCTTCACCGGTGGTGCGCTCGATGTATGCTTCTCACAGCTACTATGCACATGGGGTACTTCTTCAGTGCCTGGGCACCGTACGACTACATTGGCTACCAACTCAAGAACAACAAGATTGTGTGGAAAGGCCTTGCCGCCTGGTGCACGCTGGCGTGGATCGTCTTCAGCTCTATGACACCCATTCGTGGCTGGAACTACGAAATATTCGTTATCCAACACATCGTCTCCTTTGCGGTATTCCTTGCGTTCGTTTACATTCATACCCCTATCGAAATGAACGGCTATGTTTGGGCACCCGTTGCCTTTTTCCTGTTTGACCGTGTCTTCCGCGCGCTCCGACTACTATACATCAACACATCCTTCTTCCATCCATCGTTGAAGAAGCGGGGCCAGATCGATGGCTTCTGGGTATGCAAAGCTGAGTTCACACCTCTTCCACACAACACCACACGTATCGTTGTCACCAATCCTCCTATCAGCTGGACTCCTGGCCAGCATGTATACCTATCTTGCCATTCCCTAGTACCACTCCAAAGTCACCCGTTCACCGTGGCATCGATCCCAGAAGATGGAAAGATGGAGTTCTACGTCAAGGCTGAAAAAGGCGGGACAAAACGTTTCTTTCGGCATGCTGAGAGATCTGGCAGTCTGGTTGGAGTGACTGCAAAAGCCAGAAACGTGGCCATAGAAGGCCCCTATGGCACTTTGAGACCACTTCGTCAATTTGACAGCGTCGTTCTCCTAGCGGGCAGCACCGGTGGAACCTTCACCCTTCCGCTCCTACGCGATTTACTCCAAGGCTGGAAGGAGAACGCTCGTGATAGCCCAGGCAGCACTTCATTCTTGAAAGCGCCAACTGGCGCCGTCACACGACACCTTCGCTTCGTATGGGTTGTCAAGAGTAGAGGTCAACTCAGTTGGTTCTCTGAGCAACTTTCCTCCATATATACCGAGTTCGAAGCGCTGCAAGAAACACTTCGCGATATCAAGCTCGAGATGACGGTGTACATCACCTGCGACGAATCCTTTACCGAAGAGCACAATTCTTTACTCTCGGGTGTGACAGCACCCAACACGAACGCAGCACAGCAGCAGAAGGAACCTAAGCACGGCGCAGTGCAGTATAGATCGCCTCAACAGATGACAACAGGAAGCAGCACGACAAAGTCAGAGAAGGAAGGTTATCAAGAAGTCGCATCTCTCAATTCTGAAAGCCTCGATGTCCAGCAAACGTCCTGTGGTCCGAACGGCACATGCTGTTGCCGCGCTGCCATCGACGAATCGGAGTCTTCTCCAGCCGGTAAAACCGTATGTGTCTGCTCGAAACCCAAAGCCAATGCATCATCTCGTCCCACTTCCTTCGTACCTTCTACTCCATCTTCTCTTGAACCAAGTAAGAAAGTTGTCGTACATCCTGCGATAGCGGTATACTCGGGTCGACCAAGAACACGCGATATTATATGCAGGTCATTGGAACAGGCGCTGGGAGAGAGTGCAGTGGTGGTGTGTGGGCCGCAGGGCTTAGTGGCGGATGTGAAGCAAGATGTCGTTTGCTTGAGCGATGAGAGGGCAGTGCATAAAGGAACGGGCGCGCAAGGCATATACCTGCATACCGAGAGCTTTGGGTGGTGATACCCACGACGACCAATAAGTGTTCGTTGAATCTGTCACATCGTGAATGTTCTCATCCGTTAATGAAGTATGGTAGTGGTAACATTCGTTGCGAAGAAATAAATAAGACTACAGATGCAAACCGTTTCATGACGGTGCAACGCCTCAACGCCTATCCAATCCAATCCACAATATCGCCCAAAATATGCTAGTATGCTGGCGAGAAGATGTGATGATAAAAAATAAGACCAGATGCAGTGATGACAAAGGGAAGAGATGGTAGATAGGACGCGACCCAATGGCTCGCTTTCAATCCACAATCATCAACGCCGAAACACCACTCCGTTTGATGAACAAAGGAAATGGTATCTGCCCTCCAGTTTTCCAACGCCATGGGAAGTGTAAACCAATACACCCATTATCTACTCCTCGTCGTGTCGTTGTAAGTGTCGTAATCGTTCCGGAGCTGTTACAGATCGTCCGTCCTACCGGACCATGCGTTTGCTGCGGACAATGAAGGGAGATGGCATCTCCGGCTCGGTCTCTGGGTCCCATACTGCAGGCGGGCTGATACCGCCAGTCCTCTTGACAGGACTCCTTCGGCCACCATATCCGAAGCCTTTCTTCGCGCCACCCTCATCTTCACTCATAGTGTGCACAGGGATACCGCGGGCTTGTTGAAGCTCGACCAATGTGCGACCCTGAACACCACCGTTGTTGCGCATCGCTTGCACACGGAACGCCTCGTTGCCCTTCTTTGATGGGAGACCAGCAAATGGTATGGACTTTGTTGTGGCGCCGGTCTTGCGTGGCGACGTCGATGGGTTGTCGGTGGACCTGGCCTTCTGTCGAGAAGGAGATGCAGCAACAATGGGTACGGCAGAAACGGGGCGAGGCTTCGTAGTTCTGGGACCCAGCAGGTTTGGTGTGCTTCCGAGTCGGGCGTTCGCCTTCAGTAGTGGTGCTTGAGCGTTCGCGAGCACCTTGAAAGGGTCTTCACTCATAGGACGACCGCCAGAGGCGCTTCGTGCGCGGGTTGGCGATGGCAGCACGGGAAGGTCGTCGTCATCGTCGAAGTCGGCATTCCACTCAGCCTCAGTGGGCGAAGGAGGAACATCGGCTTCCCACTTCTTGGCACCTTCCTTGGCCGCAGCGAAGATGTTTTGCTTAGGTTGCTGGTTGCGACGGGGGGAAAGGGAAAGTCCCTTGAGCGAGGCAGGCGCCGGCGATGGCTCGGCCATCTGAACATCCATGGGAGAATCCGGTACTTGTGTGGTGGAAGGCTGGGAGAACATTGTGCGGGCGCGAACGAGGGGGCCTCGAGACGGTCGCTTTGCCTTTGGTTTGGGCGCAATAGTGACGTCCTCGGTGTGATCATCTAGGGAGAGTGACGAAAGGTCTGTTCCACTTGCGAAGTCGGAATCTGTGTTGAGCGTGTTCTGGGAAGTGTTTGTAACGGCACCTTCAGCCTCTGCTGAGAACAAAGCCGAAGGTTCGGTTGCCGCCATGGTGGGTGTGTTTGAACGAGGAGCCAGCTTTGGTGATGTGCTCAGACGGTTGGGGTACATCTTCAAAGCGCGCTCTACCCGCCTGTTGACCTCGCCCTCAAACGTCGCCTGGAGGTGCGCCAGCTCTTTTTGTACCCGCTGCTCTGTTTGGAGCTTCACTTGCCTCTCGATCTCCAATTGTGCCTTGACTTCCCACTCTCGTCGTAACTGGTCGTCCAATTCTTTACGGATACGTGAAATGGCCTCGCTTGCTTCCTTCTCTCGCTTCGCTGTGAGCATACGTTGCTCTCGGAGATCTTGTCCCAGCTTGACGACTTCCTGCTCTTTGCGCATGAGCTTGACAATGGGCAAGTTGAGAAGGGCGGCAGTGTCTGGCCTGTGATCGGGTGTTGTGTTGAGGCAGCTGGCGATGACTTTTCGGAGCTCTGCTGAATAGCAAGCAGGTATGTCAGGGTATCGACCCAGCTTGATCTTGGAGATGAGTTCGAAGTGAGTCTTCGCGTTGAAGGGAGGTGACTTGGTGCACATCTCGTATATGATGCAACCGAGTGCCCAAATGTCGGAATGGGGTCCATATTGCTCCGCCTTGCAAATCTCGGGCGACATGTAGAAAGGAGTACCAACGTAGGTAGAGGCGAAATCGTGCGATTGGAGGATCTTGGACAGACCGAAGTCGCCCAGCTTGACACTGTTGTCGTCTCCGAGAAAGACTGCGGGTTGTTAGTACAATCAAGCGACAACAGAAGGACCAGATACTGACTGTTTTCAGGCTTGAGATCTCTGTGGAGAATCATAGGCTTGCGTGGGTCACGGACTGGCTTCGCGTTGCCAACCAGGCCCATGACGTTGCGGCCTGCCGCAGGGGGGTCTTCGCCATAATGGCAGCGGTACAAGGCGCTGACGATTTGGCTGAAAATGCTCCAGACAAACTCCTCCTCACAAACTTGGTTCTTGTTCTTTAGGTCTCGAATGACGCGTCCGAGGTCGCCGTTTCCGCAGTATTCCATGTAGAGGTGGAGGTCTTGCGATGCCTTGATGTGGTCGCGTTCGAAGTAGGCGACAATGTTGGGGTGTCGGAGCTCCTTCAGGATAGACAGCTCAGCCTGCAGCTGCTCGCGTTCCTTCTGCGACATCTTAAGATAGCTGATTTCCTTGCGGCAGAGGATCTAGGCGGCGGTTAGCAAGTCGCGTGCGCAGGCTCTGTCGTGGTTGCATACATAGCCATCTGACTTTCGCTTGACCTTGCGAATGATACCAAAGGACCCATGGCCTATACAATGTCAGTACGCGTCTCCCGTCATACTCCCAGGTCCGGCCGTACCAATCTTCTCGAGCACATCGTACTTTTCTTCCTCGGGCATGGTGAAGGTATTGCTATTGCTCAAAAGACATGCAATTATGGAATGTAGGTAAGGGTAGCAAGCTGCTGGGTTAGTAGAGGTCGAAGGTAGTGACGGGTGTAGATTATGTACAATGAATGGGTGGGATGGAAGCCAGGTTTCCTTGGTGTTTGGGCCTGTTTACGCTAACGCCCGTCAACCCAGCAACGCCCACGTTTTGCAGTTGCCAGGTGGGACGCACCCTTGTCACCGGCCTTATCGATAGCACGCCGATCTACGCCGCCACTCGTCATCGCATAACAATCAGTAGTCACTCTCGCAATATGTCGGGGCCAGCGAGTGAATCCACTTTTTGCCACAGCCATGGACGTCAAGAAGAAGTACGAGATCGAGGCGGCCCTCGCGACAGAAGCCCAGGCCATCTCGTCGGGCCAGCTCAAGGAAGAGAACCCGCTAGACTTGAGCGATGATTTCAGGGTCTTTTGTGAGGCTTGTCGGAGGGGAGACTTAAAGGTTTGCCAGGAGATGATCTCGACGGGTGTGAACATCAACGCCAGGGATAAATTCGATTATACACCTCTTATCCTAGTAAGACACCCTTCTGCTTTGTCTGGACACTTTGTTACCTGAACAAGAGCAATGCGCTGACCGCTGAAGGCTAGTCTCTGCGGTCACTACGAAGTCATAAGGTTGCTCCTTGAAAACGGCGCACTCTGTGAAAGAGACACTTTTCAAGGGGAACGATGCCTGTACAACGCCCTCAACGACCGTATACGCAACTTGCTATTATCCTACGATTACGCGAAAGCTTCCAACCCCCTCCAACCGCTGGCGGCGCACATTACTTCACTCCTCACGAGGACTTCGCCTAAGACGACAGACATCACAATTACAGCCTATGGTCAAGAATTCCATCTTCATAAATTCCTCCTCGCGGCACGATCGCCGTACTTTGCGAAGAAGCTGGAAGCAGCACCGAACACGGCCTCGTGGAAGCTACCAAACACCATACCCGCAGAGTCGCTAGGCGTGGCATTGCAGTATCTCTACTTCCAAGAAGTCTCAATACGCAGAGCGTTACATGGATTGAGTGATGAGCAGGAGCTAGTGGTGCTAAGCGGCATAGATAAGATTGGCAAGCAGCTAGAGATAGAACGTTTGTTCGAAGATATTACAGAAGTCTCGGATCGAAGATTGTTGCGTCAGCGACGCGCGGAGGAATTGGAACGGGGCCGAGATCAACTAGAAGGCTGGTTCAAGAACAACGTCCTCCGGCACAAGCGGGTCGTAGACACTGCAAAGGTGGACAACATACAATGGGACCGGGAGAACTCCATCTTCGCCGACATACTACTGCGTGCCGACGATGATGACGAGGATCAAGATTCCGAGGGCACCGATCGGTCACCAGGGCCATCAGAGTCATCCACGCCACCTGTGCGAAACACTCCAGGTCCTCTGTTAGGAATACCAGTCGGACCTGGTCGCGCACGTTCGAGGTCGCCTTCGCGTCAACAAGCGCCTCGTAAATCAACTATCTTCCCCGCGCACCGAGCTATGCTATTGCGTTCTGAGTACTTCCTGACCATGTTCAGCTCGCAGTTCAAGGAAGCACAAGACACACCGCATCTACAGATTGTGACTATCGACTGCTCGCCAGCAGTTTTGGAGACTATCCTTACATTCATGTATACCGAACGTGCTGACTTTGGTTTGGATATTGCAATCGATGTGCTCTTTGCGGCAGATCAGCTCTTCATCGAGAAGCTGAAGCAACGCGCCGCTATTATCATTTCCGCACTGGGTAACGGCGCAACCTCAGCAGTCGAGTCAGATAACCCACGGGGTGCTACAGATGCAGATGAAGCAGTGGACATCTATGAAGTCATCCGAGCCGGGTGGGACACAAGAGTACAGCGGCTTGAAGAATTTGCTGCGCGATACATCGCCTACCGGCTGGAACACTACATAGACCAACCTGAGTTTGCAGAGCTAGTCCAGGAATCTGCAAATCGCGTCAAGGCACGTCAAGAGACCGATACTGTCGAACTCGTCGACGACATCCGATACTACCTGTCGGAACGATTCAGGCTTCGCTTTGAGGACAGCGGGCTGGATGAGATGATGGATGAGAACGCAGCTATGCAAGCCAGTGCCGATGGAGATCTTGTTGATGCTATGGGCGATTTCGCGCTAGAGGACGGTATACCTAATAAGGTGCAGCAAGATGAGAACATGGCGTCGGTCGAGCAGCAAATTGCTGCTGGTGTCATTAGAAATCTGGATGGCGAGGAAGTCGGTGATGAATTTGCTCAAGATGCGATGAACTATCAAATCCTGCTAGGGAAGATAGATACGTTGCTTGAGAAGCTAAACTTGGATGCTTAGACAGAGAATCCAACCAAGCTTCATGCTAGATGCAAATTCACTTGCATGGACCGTAGCCCTTCAAGGCACACGGTCTTGCTGTCGTGCCGCAAAATGCAGAAGCGCAACACCCCTGCCTAACCGCACTTATTGACACAGTTGTATCTCCAGCACGTGTCCAGACCCCAGGCAGATGTTTAGCGAATGTTGAAAATCATCTGCTCTCTAGAAATACGCCCCATTTCTATGATACCTTCTTCATCCACCTTTCCCCCCACATTGCGAGAATACTTCTTGTTAGATCCCTCGGCCGTCTTCACATCGACTCGCATCATTATGACATCTGAATTGGTGCACGACTGTATTCGTAATGACCTCTTATGCCGACTACGGTGGAATTTGTTGGCCGACTTGCACAATATCGAAATTGTGGTAGGGCCTAAGAACGAAGAGAAGACAGTCCCGCTATTTGACCACCCCTCTGCGAATGATGACATCAGTGAGCCTGGTCTGAGCCGCATTGAGGTGAACAGCCGCGAATGTCTCGAAAAGTTCTACCTCTCGTACGATTCTGACCCAGAGCCGGACGGTTATCGACCCCCACCCTCTCTCATCGTTTCAAACGAAGACGGAAGGTCCATTACGTTGAGGCAGTTTGTTACCGAAGTGCATGCCTACCTGAACGAGCATTTGGACGAAGTCAAAAGCGCTCAGAGAGTAATGGCCGGGACGCCTTGGTCAGAGACGATGCTGTTCTACCGGCGTGCCTGGCCAAGGAGAACCGATGGTGGTAACATCATTGTGAACGTCGAATTAATGCCTCACGCTCGGGATGCCGATTTCATAGAGAAGCTTTGGGCTGCTCAACTGATACAGGCCCATGCGTACGAACAACGGCGACGGGCCTGGGCGCCGCGAAATGCGAGCAGTGCACTTACTTTCTTCTGATCACTTCCACGGTCCATGGCACAGGCCGACCAGTTGAGAAATCGGTCTCGATACCTTTGGGGACGAGGAATACGCGTCAACAACAATGAGTGGATGCTACAATTCTTCTCTTTGGATGGGTGCCATGGTCCCTGCCTGCCATGAAGCGTACATCATCTTCCAACTATACTCAAGGGAAATTGCAATCACTAGCCACTACATGAGGTTCCAAAGGCCCCCCTAATTTGTCTAGCATGTTATCTAGTGTACCATTACGCGAGCAGGAAAAGCATCCCAGATGAGCTGAAATGGGCCTGGAAGTCTGGAGCCATACTAGGGGGTACGCCGGCGGAGGGAGCATAAGGCGGGTATTTTGTCAAGCCTGGTTAGCAGAATGAAAATCAAGCTTTCTGTACCAAGAGCATTCGGTCTATCTATGGCGCTGGTAGCCAGACTGATTTGCAGTAGGCGATGCTGTCTTAGTTGAACCTACTTCATCATAGCTATTGGTGACATCATGGTGGGGTTCGGTGCGCAGCTCCCCGCCAAATGGTCGTTGACAGCTTGACAAATACCGTAGCAACTCATAATGCGCGTCATTGCCCGAGCGACCTCAACTCTTCAAACTCCAACGACTCGGCTCTTACCTCAACACTTGGGAAGAGCTTCAATCGCAAGGCCGCGACTATTCACAAGCTACCAAGCAATACCAACGCGCAAAGTACTTCCAAAACAACACATTGCCAATATGTCGACCGAATCTACACAGTCGCAGGCATGCTGCAACACACCTGCGGTGGTCAGTAAAGGCTACCAGCCAAAGGGTGATTATATTGAGGTAGACGGATTGAAGACCTGTACGTCCAACACCGAGACATCACGTCACGTCCCGACTAAATTCTACAGACCAGACCGGTCCCAAGGACGCAAAACAAGGAATTCTAGTCGTCTACGACATTTTCGGATTCTTTAATCAAACACTGCAAGGCGCTGATATCCTGGCTTACACCGACAGCCAGAAGTACCAAGTTTTCATGCCTGATTTCTTCGAGGGCAACCCAGCCGACATCTCCTGGATGCCGCCAGACACCAAGGAGAAGGAGCAAAAGATGGGTGAGTTCTTCAAGTCGCAAGCTGCGCCTCCGAAGACACTGCCGCGCATTCCGAAGATTGTCGACGAACTCAGCCAGAAGAACGGCATTGAGAAGTGGGCTATCATTGGCTTCTGCTGGGGCGGAAAGGTATGAACAAAGTGATTCAACCTTGATGCATGTGCTAACACCGCACAGATTGTCAATTTGTCGTCCATGGAAGGCACAAAGTTCAAGGTCGCCGCTGCGTGCCACCCCGCCATGGTTGCTGGCGACGACGCCCCCGGCATCAAGATTCCCTACATCATGCTTCCTTCCGGCGATGAGCCTAAAGACGATGTTAAGAAGTGGGAGGAGGGTATCAAGGTTCCTCACGTTGTAGAATGGTTCCCAGACCAGATTCACGGCTGGATGGCGGCACGCAGTGACCTTGAGCAGGAGAAGGTTAAGAAAGAGTATGAGCGTGGGTATAAGATGGTGTTGGACTTCTTCCACAAGCACATGTGAGTTTGATAGAGCTGTGGTAGTGTAGAGTTAGATGCTGAGTTCGCTAGGGGTTCCGAGGCGAAGCTCTAGTATAAAGGTAAGCAATGTCGACAAGGAATAATATATATGATTTTATGACATGAAAATGCTGTTCCAACACTGTAAACAAGCTGACTGCGAGCATTTCACTAGCGCGCTCTGGAAGGCCCCATGGGCGAGGATGACAGCCCAGAGATGGCGTGCAAGCAATTTTGAAGCCGCGCAACCATTATCAACTCGTTGGACTCATCGCCAATGTGGAAAAGGTCCGACGGAGTGGGATAGAGGGCGTCGCAGGATGATGAGAGTAGGGTGTGGGGCTCTTAGCCGTGGGGTTACTCCATGGGGCCGTGTGCATTGGCGTGCCCAGGTGGAACGGCGGTTTAAAGGCCGAGGGCACGTCGGCAATTGATCACGTTGTGGACGAACATGTCGCAGGTTATCTAGGAGCATTGGGCGTACTTCGGCTTACTTTTGTCGCGACTTATCTCTTCGGTGTATTTCTGTGTTTTGCTCTCGTACATTCTCCAGCCACGAGATATAGAAAGCACACCTCATCATGGCTCTCGGTGCGTGTTCCCATTTCGTGCAGTAACAGCCGCGGCGCGCTTGTCACGTCAACCCCCAACCATGTCTCTACCCAACTCACGTCGTGCATCTAAACTGACCCGGCTTTGAAGCACCCGTAGCAGGCGCAATTGCAGGCGTTACCGCAGCTGCCGCCTACATCGACGCCAAATACCACATCACCAAAGACCTCAAGAGCCAACGCGTCCTGAAGGCGGCCGCGCGCGACCTCGAGAGAAATGGTAAGCCCGAGCTCTGTAGACTGTCCGTCTGCTGTATTCTAACAAGACACCAGCACAAGGCAAGGGCCAGTCTCTGTGGTACCAATTCGAAGCCCAAGTCCGCCGCCTGCCCTCGACCGAAGAATGCATCTGGTCTCGCACCGGCTGCTACACATGGGCCGAAACCTATGCCAATGCCTGCCGATATGGCCAATACCTCCGCCAAAATGGCGTTGTCCCCGGTCAGCTCTTCGCCATGTACATGATGAACCGCCCCGAATTCTTATTCGCACACCTCGGTAGCTGGAGCATAGGAAGCGCGCCAGCGTGGATCAACTACAACCTCGCAGGCGATGCGCTGGTGCACTGCTTGAAAGTGAGTGGCGCCAAGGTGTTGCTTGTGGATGAGGATCAAGAGTGCAGAGATCGTATCGAAGCTGTGAGAGAGAGGCTGGAAAATGAACTGGGCATGACTGTCCTAGTCCTCGACACGGCTCTGAAGGGAGAGATATCCAGGCTGGAACCCGCGAGGCCCGAGGATGAGCTTCGGGTGGGCATGAAGGGAAAGTTCCCCCTCTTCCTGTTCTATACAAGGTCAGTGAGCATCATGGCAGCTGTTGCTGGAGCGGTGCTGATTATGACAGTGGCACGACTGGACACCCAAAAGCTTGTCCTTTCGAAACCCAGAGAGCGGTCGGTTTGACTCAACGTGTAGGTGCAATGGGGCTGAAGTCCGGGCCCAACGGCGACAGATGGTATGTCTGCATGCCTCTATACCACGGCACTGGAGGCACTACAGCACTCGTCTGCATGGTCACCGGTCTCACATGCTGTATCGGAACCAAGTTCTCAACATCCAGATTCTGGACCGACGTACGCGATTCGAGATCTACCGCCATCGTCTATGTAGGAGAGACCGCTCGTTACCTTCTCAACGCCCCTCCAAGCGATCTGGATCGGAAGCACAATGTCCGAGCCATGTTCGGAAATGGCCTTCGCCCTGACGTATGGCAGCGATTTGTCGACCGCTTCGGCATCGAGGTCGTTGGTGAATTCTTCAACAGCACAGAAGGCGTCATGGCGCTGTTCAACGGTTCTCGTGGACCCTTTACCGCCACGTCAGTCGGCCACCAGGGTATCATCGATCGCTGGCGCACCCACAATACCTACGTCCCCGTCGAGGTCGATATCGTGACAGGAGATCTCCTCCGTGATCCCAAGACCGGCTTCTGCAAACGAAAGGCCTATGAGGAGGGAAGTGAGATTCTCGTCCAGATGCCAAGCGAGCAAGCTTTTGTCGGCTACTGGAACAACCCCGATGCCACAGAGAAACGCTTCGAGCGCAATGTCTTCAAGAAAGGCGACCTCTATTACCGCACTGGCGACGCACTGCGCCGCGACGCTGATGGCCGTTGGTTCTTCATGGACCGCCTCGGTGACACCTTTCGCTGGAAATCTGAGAACGTCAGTACAGCAGAAGTCAGCGAAGCACTTGGCTCCTTCCCAGGGATTCAAGAGGCAAACGTTTATGGCGTCGAAGTGCCTGGCTTTGATGGTCGAGCAGGCTGTGCAGCTATTTACATCGACCCTGCTCATCTAGACTCCTTCAATTTCAACGCGCTACTTGCGCATGCGAAGAAGAAGCTGCCAAAGTACGCAGTACCTGTGTTCTTGAGGGTCCAGAAACAACAAACGACAATGCACAACAACAAGCAGAACAAGGTTCCATTGAGGAACGATGGCATCGATCTAAGGAAGCTTATGGAAAGGGCGGACAAGGAAGCCAAGGAGCAAGGGAAAGAAGAGGCTGAGTACGACACCATGTACTGGCACCCTGCTGCTCTTGGATCTGGCAAGGGCAAGACTGGTAGCGACGACGGCTATGTTGTTTTTACCATGGCGGACTGGGATTTGCTTAAGGGAAGCGTGGATGTAGAGGGCGGTGCCAAACTATAAGCTTTCCATTTTCATGCGTGCTTGGAGTTTTTAGCTAGCGTTCTTGTTTCGAATAGATTGTACATCTACATCCTGACCAAATCCTAACGATGCACTTGGATGACCATGAATGGCAGACTTGGGATGGATTTATAACTTCTCAAGAACAACCACACATCGCAGGACAACGTTTTGTATCACTAGAGGACTCTCGATGAATGCATTACACTAGTATCTCACATTAATCATCCTCGACTACATTCCTCCCTAGGCTGATGTATTACCTGTGTTCTTAATGATGAACGGACTTTCCACATACAGCACGGTTGAGCAACATTGCGTGAAACTGCCCATCTTCTTCAACAGATACAAGCAACATCATAGCACCAATCGATATGGGATTGGAGTATATCGCATCTGTAATCTAATATATAGGCTCTGCTGCACTGGTAGGGCGACTCAGACGAAATCTTCTACTAGTTGAGCTCCTGTTGAAGTTTCGTACTCTCATTGGTTTAGCTATTTGATCGAACCGTTTGAACGTAGGTAAACAATAGTAGTAGGTTGTAGTTGCAATATTTATCAGTTCTGATTATGCAATCCGTACGCGTTGAACTAGAATACGTAGTACAGTCAACAACAAAACACTGTGATCGCTTGATTGTTGATATGATTATTCATGTGACTCAAAGAGACCAGTTTATGCTATTTCATGCCACTGAATTCATACCGCTAAACTATGAAATCGTACGTAGAGGTCCCCTCTCCCTCGCAATCATCATATGGCTGTTCTTCATCACCATATAAATTTCTCAGCGTAGATTGGAAACTTTGAATCCCACCAATTAGTGTTGCCCGTTCCTCTTCTACACTTCCAACGTCGAAGACTACTTCTTTCCGAGCGTGACCTTGGCCAAACCAAATAGATCCGTTGCTCTCGCTCCAGTTTGTTCTTACACCGTCCTCCAAGCCTCGTCGGCAGAACGCAAGTAATTCTGCGTGTTGCTTCTGCTGGATTGGCGCATGCGCATCGCCAATGTACGAGGGAATCGTCTCCGGCGTTGTGCCTTGGAGGAGTTTGATGACGAAGATGCTGAGTTGGTCGATATATGTAATGAGCGGTGGTTGGCTGGGACATGCAGAGGGCATAGTGCGACTGCATATATACTCTAACGGTGGAAGAATCGATTTCATAGCATTCATCATATGCGCAAGTGCAGCGATGACATGGGATTGCTGGAGCCAGTGCTGACTGTCCTTGAGTTGTTCTGTTCCGCGGATGAAGGCATGCGAAACCGATACGATACAATCCAGTACGGATATGAGACTGTCGGGCTGAGTGATACGGAGATCGAAAATCATCGTATCTAGAACCGAGGGCAGCGCTTGCAGTATTGGCCTAGCGATGGCAAAGGCTGTGCTTGATGAGAACGCTTCTTCTAGGTACGCCGGAAGGACGCCTTGCAGCAGTACTGATCGCAGTGCAACCCTGTCAGGAGTTGGTGCCTCGTCAGTACACAGAGCAGTCGTGAGCTGGTTGACAAGGTAAATCTGCTGGTTATCGGCAGCAGCCTGTTGCACGACCGTCTGTATAAAGACTGATAGTTGTTTCGCAATTCCTGTGTCTGACAGTTTAGGCGCATACCCACAAAGGCGTGCCACGACATAAGTGGGATCTCCAGCTGGTAGTGGGAAAGCGACGGAGTCCGTGAAGAAGGGTAGAACGGGACAGATATCGTTTGTATACTGCTTGAGGAACTGAACGATCTTCTGCACGAACTCGACGTAAGCGCCGGTCACCATCGTACCCTGACGAAGCTGCTGATAGTTGTACTTCATCGTTGTCATAAAGTCCTTCAGCATAGACGCATACGATCTCTTTATGTTAGCAAGGCGCGCCGGCTCAGCTTGAGCAACCGATCGAACGTCATCGCGCATATTCGACAGAATACTAGAGATAAGCGCGAGGCGCCGCGTACGCAGAGTATCAGCGGTGATATCCCACTCATCGGTATCTGTATTGCGGAAGAAGGGTAGGTTCTGCATAAGTGGGTGATGATCATCTGTTCGCGCGATGGCATAAAACAGTCGATGCTGGAACCTGAGCAAAGACTCTCGCTCAACCAAGCATACCATTAGGGCTTGGAGGAAATCGTGGCGATGCTCTTCGTAAGCGATCGAGTCGCAGTCGATAAGAGCGGCCATGAAGTACGGGCCGAATTTGCGCGTCTGCTCGGTGTGCCGTAGCTGTCTCCATGATACCTGACTGAACGAATCCAAGTAGTACGTCCATGACCGATCACCTGACGCTACCTGACCTTCTGCGATCAGAACCCATGTGTCAACGCAGTCCATGAGGAGGTTGTCGTCAGGGGAGTTTTCCGCGCCAAAAGCGTTGGACAGCAGGTGCCAGAGGGGCTTCTGAATGAAGTCGAGGCCTGATTCCTGGATGACCTTTGCGGGGACGTCAGAGTCGATGCCTTCCAAGTCATCCATGTCGGGGAAGTCGCCGTAATCCTGGCTTTCGTCACTCGTCTGTTGACTCACGTCCCTCTTCACATGGGCTTTTTGTAACTTTGCAAAGCTCTGGAGAACTTTCATAGTGTCGCGAATGATGCTGACAAGGCGGCGATCTTCTAGATGAGGGAGCTCAAGCAGGCACATGATGTCGGAATCAATGAGGAAGGCTCTCATGGATAAGTGGTCTCTTGCATGAAGGATTGCTCTATTCATCCCGGCAATGCAGTCTCGTAGTGTCGCAATGACCAGCTCCTGGTTTCTCTCCATTGTTTGACGGACCATGACTGCGGAGATATCGGTAGTACCATCTAGGACGCCAGACTTCAAGTAGTCATCTGCCTCGGTTTTGGCCAGCTTGTACTGTCTTAGTGTTTGATGCATTATGTCTTTGTACCACAATGCGAACGGTCGTGCAGAGGTGTACGGCTCCTCGGTCGATAGTTGAAATGTGGCGAGGTTGGCCCAGGCTCGAACGCTGACTCTACAGGCCTCGCGGTGAGAGCTTTCGTGATTGACAAGATCACGAATGTGATCCAGTTTCGGACGACAGGTTGGCGGCGCAGCAAAGTAGAGAGTGGAAAGTAGGTCATGATGATTGCGGAGTGCTACCAGATTCTCTTCGTCTAGAGGCTGATCTTTTGGATAAGCACGCCCGTGGTTAGGTAGAGACCGAAAGACAAAGCTGCGAATCTTCTTCTCTGGATAAGCGTTTGTCATACCCTGGAGGCCCAGAGCAAGACATATCAGTGCGATGTGGAAGGAATTCTCGTTTTGCTCGACGACGAACGACGGTGATGTTGCAAGATTGTTGAGAAAAGGTACCGATCGGTCCCCTGATTCCCGTCGCAGGTTCTTGAGGCCATTCTTACCGAAAAAGTCCAACACGGCATTAAGCATCAGCTCCGGACGACTCCAATGCCAGTGAGTGATCAACCGGTGGCATCGTGCGAGGTTAGCACGAACATAGTCGTTGAGTGACGCGCTGTGCTTCCTATAGGTACTCGGATACAGTTCAAATAACCGACGTAGGAGATCTCGGATACACGTCCAATTATCCTTCTGGAAGGTCTCTCTCCGGCTTTTAAGCGGAATGCCCGATGCATCGATCTCGTTGTAGGGGAGGAAAGTGAATATCGAAGCCCACGTAGTTTCGAAGGTAGGCAAAGATGTGGCGTTGGCGAGTCTGGAGCACAGGTCTTGGCCTACCAAATCCCAGAAATTACATGCTGGCATGTCCATCTCATCCAATACATGAGTGCAGATGACTACACTTTCAACGACAACTTCATTCTCTTGTATCCCCTTCTCGCGTACGGAATGTCGCTTATTTTGGTCCAGAAACTTGCCTAGATTTGGTATACCATGTCGCACCAGCTGCGTGATGATAGTCTTAGACAGGTTCTTGACAAGACCAACAAGCTCGACTCGATTGCCTTGATCAACAGTAGGATGTTGAGCAATACAATGAACCTGAAAGCTCGCGACGAGGATGTAGGCCATGGCATGTATGACACCATGAACGCCGCTAGAATTCTGACAAGCCGTAGTTCTCTGAGCAACCGACAAGCTGTCAAAGAGCGATTGGTAGAGCCGCATTAACTTAAACACACAGTCGTTTCGATCGATCGGGTCTAAGAAGCTGAGATGATCAGTTACCCAGTTGATGAGTGACCGTGCCAACCGAATCAATTGCGTCAAACCCTCATTGACTGACGATGGGATATGACGTTCAGCTTCCTGGTCTTCCAAAGGCTCAGACGCCGCTTTTACAAGGTCTTGCAACTTTGAAAACGTGTCGTCATTCCATGGGCCGCATCTGATCGAAAGAGCACCATGGGCAATAGTGCAATGACCAGCCGGATCATCAAAGCTGCGACCGTCGGGCTTGCTGATGACTAAAGCTCGGCGAAATTCGTCAGACCCGATGAAAGTAGACGAATGAAAATACGTATCAGCCGCTAGCGAATATACATCGAATGTGACGGGGTATCGAGTACCATAAGGACCCAGGCCATGGAGTATGGGTGAGCCTTGTTCAGTCTCAGCGTCCTGTACTTGAAGAACATCAGCAGTCTTAAGTATCTCCTGGACTGCCGGCTCGCTCGGCTGTCGATATTCCCGCGCATCGACATCAATTCTTTGCGCTTGGACCTTTCGCTTCAACCGTTTTTTGGGTGGAGGGTGCTGGTGTCTCGAACCTTCTGTTTGGCCTTCCCCTACCTCGTTTGCAGAAGGGAGGGGTGGCAGTTCAATGCCGTCGTCTGCGAGATATCGAGCTAACTGTGGATTTACGAAAGGCTCTTTGCTAGGAAGCTGAATACCGAACTCCTGATCAACACGTAACAGGCCCTTTTCGAATGCGATTTTCCGGTGACCTCGGCCAAAGTCGTTCTCATCGCCTTCTAGTTGTGCGGTTCTGAAAGGAAAAGGCGCTCGACGTACAGCCCGTCCTGGATCCCTGTTTGGTTGAGCACGTTTCTTCCCTGTTTTTGTGGACATCTTGATCTGATTCTGGGTTATAGAGCGTTGGAAAATGTGAAGACCTGTAGGAATAGATTTACGGGAGCGTGAGCGAGAGACGTCGGTCGCAGCTTCGGATCGCATGTCGAGCTCTTTCAAAGATCCTCCATCATTCACTGGAAGCTGCTCTGCATGCTGCTGATTATCGATCCTATTGATCAAAGGATGTCGTGATTTTTGTTGTTGCGATGCGACATTTGCCTTTAGTCTAATTGTGCCTCGTTGCCATTGTTTGAGAGTAACATTGGCCTCTTCTGTATCTTCGGCATTTTGGAGTCGTATTTGTTTGTTTCGCGGCTTTTGACGGGCTAGATCTGGTCTTTGGAGCGCTTGCCGCCTGGCAATGCGGAGGAATTGCGGTATTGCATCGCCTTGCCGAGATGGCGAGAGATCAACATCTATGACACTCATGGCAGGCAAAGGAGTCTTGCGTGGTCTTCTGGAGTTAGCTTGCTTCTTCTTTCCCGTCTGCCCGTTGAGCAATCGTCGTTCATAGGCTACACTCTTCCCCAGACCGTCTGACGATCTAGCTTTCTTAGACTTTCCAAATGCATCTGTAAGCTTAGTCTGTCTTTTCCGTTTTGGTCCGGTTCCACCAAGTGTCGGAAGGGGAAGATGATCGTGCTCCATGTCCGATAGATTGTCGTTAGCATAACGATCCTCAAACAGTGCAGCTAGTGCAGAAGCGTCAGCCATGGAATCGTGCACCGTTTCCAAATGATGGCTGACATGAGGTCTTGGCTCGTCATCTGAATCGTCTGATATGACAACGGAAATTCTTGATGGTGTTTTAGAAGCTGCATCTTGTCGGGGTCGGCCGGCTGGTCTCATGATCCTTTGAGCAACCCCACGCACAGGCGCAGTAGGCTCGGGAGAGGCAGCTGCGTTCGTACGCACCCGGTCTCGCTCGCGTTGCTCAGCCTGCCGTCGCTCCTGTGCTTGACGATCTTGTCGCAACCACGAAGCGGGCAACACTCCCTTAATCTTTCTGCCCACATATCTGATTTCATTGTCGCTTTTCTCCGCTTCACTGGCAGACTCGGCGGCCGAAGATGAGCTGTCCGTTATCACTACCCTGGTCGGTCGACGAAGCTGTCCACCGGACCTCTGCATATTACGTGGGGCCTGCTCGATGTCTGATCCCATCAGGATTTGAGGATCTTCTTGCATGACTGATGAAGTGGAAGGCGTAGGCAAGTTGGGGGCTGGGGTCATTGCACGTAGCGTAGCTGAACGACGAGCTGACATGTTCCCGTTCAATGGCGGACTGCTTGAGTACGGAGGTGAGTTCGGAGGGATGGACCAGATATCGCGTCGCATGTCACGATCTTCGAAGATACTTGTTGGTGCTGCGATAGTCTGAGTGGACGAGATGTTGAGCTTTCTACGCTTGGCTGCATGAGGGTGACGGAGCTGTGTAGACGAAACTCGTCTAGCAGAACTGGAGGCAGGGTGACGAAGATCGTTCCTCGGTCGTGGTAATACAGGTGTAGAGACTGGTATTTCAACATCTGGGGGACTGCTTGTAGGACTTTGATTCGGATCAAACTCTTGCTCCTGGGTTTCATCATTCTGCTGCTTACGATGGCCCTGGGGTGATCGTGACCGCTCCCTTCGCACCGGTCTAAGTCCTCTGCTCTGTACTTCTCTCCGGTACATCTCACCCTCCAACGCATAAGGATGCATCTGAATAGGCTTCCGTTGGCGGAACTCACGTCTTGCCCTGTCGTCGGCAATCTGCCTCTGTAGGGCGGTCGAGGCTGGTATGACTACTTGAACCGCCGTGCGACGATGAGGCGCAGCGAATGCCAGCGGGGGCGACTCCATATCCGTTGGTGGATCTGAGAGATCTGAGGTATCATCATCGGAATTGTCGGACAAGGGAGTAATGCCGAACTCATGAAATAGGGTTGGAACGTGTTTGGGACTTCGTGCATCACCCACCATGGTCGACTGTATGGGAACGGTCGAATTGTCGGAAACAGGAACGGCATGATTGTCGTCCAGCTGAGGTATGGATACGGCAGAGCTTGGCTGAAGTATTGGCGATGCTAGGCGTAGGGATGATGGAGGTGGTACATTCCGTCGAATCTTTGGCGTTTGCGAGCCGAGTAGCGGATCGGGGCTCTCAGTGAGCTCGCGTCTGAAGCTGTGCGTTGACCTGGGCGTGAAGGGAGATGGCGTAGGACGTCTGGGCGGGCTGCGTTTGGTGGGCGTGGTAATAACCGTCTCTTCCTTATCTACCCCTTCGCTACCTTGAGCAGCACAGTTCTTCTCTCTGTCTTCGTATACAGTCGCCTGTTCCTTTTCCGTGGCTTTTTCATGCCGTCCGATCGCGTCGACGCCTTCTTCGACGCGCTCGACGCGTCCACTCAGGCCACCATTCTGCCTGGAACCCTGACTCTCAAGCTGAGACTCGTCTTCTTCCTCATCCGAGTCCTGTACAAAACCTTTCTGTCGCCATTTGGACATTTGGACGCGCCTGCATGTCGTACCGGAGTTCGAGGCTGACGGAGTGAGGTTTTGGGTGATTGTTGAAGGCATGGCGCGTCGTCCCGTGCTCCGCCTAGCGTGTGCCGGGGGCGGAAGAGGGCTGAACTTTTTGCCCGCGGGAGTGCTTTCGTCATACACCCCAAATTCGAGAATCAGCAGTACACACAACGAGCAAACAGAATGGCGGGACGCATCCTTCCAGTCGCGCTGGCGACGATAGTCGGCGTATCGATTGGAGTGGCTACTTTTGATGGCGAGTTTAAAAAACAGCGAATAGCACGATTGGAGGCAGAATACAAACGGTACGCCGGCTCCACATGCGCTTTCTCTTGCTTTCACTTACATTCATACCAGGGAACTCGCTGCTGCTGCCGCTTCCACAAGTACAGCAACTCCGCCACCAGCAGCCCCGGTTGGCAGAGCTTCCACACAGCTACAGACTAAGAAAGAGGATATCGTCACTTCTGCGCCTGCTGATAATTCGTGGTCGAACACGCTCGGACTCTGGGCATGGAAGAAGGACAACAAGACGGAAAGTGCGACTGCGCCTGCGACTAGCAGCGCTGAAAACTCCAAAGGCAAGCCCTGATGGTATTGTAACTGGCATTTAAAGATCAAGTTGACGCTCGAGATCGCTCCACCGCCCCTGCCGCAGCGGATCCAGACGCTTCAGCTCGTCCAACCACGACTTCATGTCCTTTGTTGTAAACGACCCGGTTCCTGCGTCCACCGCTAGGTACGCCTCTGCGAGCCCGAGAAGTGCCTCGTATATCCACTTGCAATCCTCCTCGTCCTCTAATATCTCCCTGATATACTCCATCTCGTGCTCGTAGTACTTTTGTCGCTCGCCGTTGGTCAGATCCTGGACAACAAGCGAACCAGGTGGACATGACGGAGACAATATCGAGAGGAGGTATTGGTGGTAGAACCATATAGACTGGTCGAAAGGATCTGTGTTTATGGCTTCGCATATTAGAGCTAGTTCTGAGTTGAGGAATGCGCGGCGAGCTTGGGCGTCTGCATCGCGCTCGCAGAGCATCTTGGGTATAAGCTGGCTGCGGTTGTGCCAGGCGGAGAAGTTGGAAAGATTGGTCTTGATCATTTTGGTTGTGTACTCGAACTCGGACTCTGTGAGGCTTTTCGGTGTAGTGCCGGTCGTGGGGATGTCTTCAGACGCGGCCAGCCGTTCGATCTGCGACACGACGAATCGTCTATAGCCCCAGGCATGAAAATTGCGGCTGTCCGCGTGTAGCATCTTGTTTATGAGTTGCAGTTCTCCCGACCAAAGCTTATGTGATGCTTCCACGCCCATCAGCGCCTCCCCTTCGCGCAGAAGCCAGTTTCGGTGGTTCCATATCCAATAGCACTTTGGGAATTTCCGTAACAGCGCAAAGGTGAGATGCAGGTCGCCTTGCAAAAGGTCTTCTGGCGATTGCTCAAGAGCATCTGATGTCAAGAGCGCCATCAGGACGCGTCTCCTGTGGTTCCATATCGTGTAATACTCGGGGTTTTCGTTTAGGAGCTTCGTGACAAGGCCCAAGACTTCGATGGTATACTGCTTCTCTGCAACCTGAAGGGCGACTGTCAGCACCGAACGACCCAATCTGACTCTGAATTACATACCTTCGCATTCACCAGATCGGCTAGATCTTTGTAATCCGCAATCTGTTGAAGCTCCTTCTGTCGCGCCTCTTCTGACCGAACTATCGGGCCTGACCCACGCGATATACCGTGCTATACATGTTAGCGAGTGTCGCCGACGTATCCTCATGTCAACATACGCTTGCCATGTGTTCTTGCGCGGTTGACAAGGCTTGGCTGTTGTTTCCTCAGACTGCAGCCTCGGCGGGATGTTGCCCCACTACACGCGTGGAGCCGCTGCCCCTCCGTCATCTCGCGCGGAAGGTTGCCGTCAACACTCGCTGCATCTGTCACCCCTCAATTTGCTGCCAACATCCTAAGACCTTGACCCATCATTGCATTACTAACCTCGCAGCGATAACACCGGGACAGCAGGCAGTACCTCTCGTCCCTTAGCCTTTTTCCTTCGAACGACTTCACATGCGCTGAAACTCACAACTAAGCTCTCCAGTCCACTCATCTTGACGCAAACCGCTCCAACATGAGCGACACTGATGATGAAACATCTCCATCTCAGTCTGGCTATCTCACACCGCCGCTGTCTCCCACCAAGACTGTCTGCACTGAAGATTGGTCGTCACCTAGGACACCCCAGTCTCCTCGCAAAAGTCGCAGCTGTCTCTTCTTTAGTGACAACAACAATAACAGTGACACTACCAGGTCCAGTCTAATCTCGCCATCTTCTCCTAGCAAGTCAAAATTCTTTTCCCGTCTTCAGGCACTGTCTACTCCGGACCTTCGTCCGATCAAGCGTGAAGCTGTACTGGAACAATCAAACGATCAGACTTGTCCAGATCATCGCAGAGTCAACGATTTCAATTCTTCCTTTTTCAATCGCTCTACCACGCTCGCTCACTCAAACGTTCCCTTCGCATCTACTACAGCTGCATTGCCTCTTGATGAGGGGGACCTCGTTCCTCAAGGGGACCTCGTTCCTCAAGGGGAAGCCTGCAACTCCAATCCGCCTCGAAATGTATCCCTTGCAAGAAAATCAAGGCGCACAGATCGCAGCTCTTCAGATAGCCTGGTTAGCATCTTGAGTCGCGGCCCATCTCCTTCGCCAAATCCTATAGACACTGCCACTACATTTGAAAGCTCGAACTTCACACCCCTGCGCTACACTGACGCCTCTTCTGGGGAAACTTCTCGGCCTGCTAAGCTTCGTCAACTACCTCTGCGCTATGCTAGCTCTCCTTTGAGACCCAGTCAATGGGTCGCGCGAGGCGGATTTTTACCATCACCTCGTCCAAACCAGACCAGTACGCCAGATCGCTTCATCGCCAGCCGCCGGCTACCCGCGGTTACTCGAGAAAGCTTCGAGCTCAATAGCCCTGCAGAGCGAAGGGACAAGGAACAAAACATGAACCGCGGTACTCGCAGAGGCTCAGATGCTTTCAGTCGCCGACTGCGCAGAAGTGGTCGCATGAATGAGGAACTACGCGGGCTCAGAGAGGCACATTCCGTGGTTTCAGGGCGTGCCAATGCAAATAGAAGGAATGTCAACTTCAGGCGCAATCCTCTAACCTTGGGCGCTCGCCAGATCAGCGCTGGTGCTGTCTGGAACGTTGGTGGGCCTTCTGCTGTGAGCGACACAGTAGTTGCAGTGTCCACTGGCAGAGGTGGAATGCTCGGTAGTGGAACGAACGCGCCACTGTACAAATCTGCTTTCTTGAACCGAGCAGATCCAGATGCCGAGCTTGAAGCCTATGAACGACGTCTCGCACTAGCACTTGACATTGATCAAACTGATCGCATACTTCAGCACTCATCATCTGCAGCCTCTCCGCGCTCACAAAATAGTGGCCCTGCATCACAGACGAAACATGTCTGGCGAGACGGAGCTTGGCTAAGGGACGGAGTTGATCCGAGTTCGTTTATATTCCTTACGAACGTTTCAGCATTGTGTTGTTGCTGACCACAAGCTCAAGATACCCGTAAAACGCCGCCAAAGCGGAGACCTGTGCCCATTCTACCTTTCAGATATGTCCTTAACCCACCGGGGTTTTTTATACTAATCTGGCCTACAGTCCTTGATGCCCCTAACCTCCGCGACGACTATTACTGTACCTTGCTCGCATATTCTTATACCTCCAAGTGTCTTGCTGTTGGCCTAGGGAACTGTGTCCATCTATGGTCCGAAAGAAGCGGCGTCAGTACGCCAAACTCGCTGAACGCCGTGCCGCCAAATGGACCTTCAGATGTTCAGCATGTTACGTCGTTGGACTTCTCCTCCACAGCAGGTGGGCAAGCAATTCTTGCGGTTGGACGGGCTGACGGTCGTATCTTACTGTGGAGCCCGCTTGACTCGGAACCACGATTCGATGCTACGCAACCCAAGCCTGTATCATGCGTGTCTTGGAGACCGACTGTTGTACAGCGACCTTCACTCCGGGATAGAGCGATGAATGTACCAACCGAAGAATTACTCATCGGAGATGAGGTTAGTCACATCTACTTCTACAGTGTTGAGTGGCCTTCGGAGACACACAGTGCACTCTTCGGCTGGAATGGTGCCATGACATTGCTCGCTCGATTATCCATCCATAGCCAACAGATTTGCGGTTTAGCATGGTCGTCGGACGGCGAGCTTTTTGCAAGTGGAGGGAACGACAACAACTGCAATCTGTTTGAGACAAAGAAGTTACTTCGACCAAACGCTGCTAGCGAGAGTACAGCAGCCATATTGGATGTGCGTGAAGGTCCGCGTGGTGAGTCCATCTACACCGTAACCAACCGCAACAACAACCCCGTCTTGCACCTTGCGCAATCGGCGGCGAAACATACATGGACACTCAATGCAGCTGTGAAAGCCATGGCGTTCTGCCCCTGGCAACGCGGACTTATAGCCGTCGGCGGCGGCTCAAATGATCGCTGCATCCGCTTTTATCACACACGCTCAGGCACTTGTCTTGCTACTATCGACTGTGCAGCTCAAGTCACAAGTCTTATCTGGTCTCAAACTCGCCGTGAAATAGCAGCAACGTTCGGCTTCGCGCAACCCGAACACCCATACCGTGTCGCTGTCTTCGCTTGGCCTGGTTGCGAACAAGTCGTTGCCGTGCCGTGGTACGATGAGAATCGGGCTCTGTGTGCAGTCGCTTACCCCGGCGGCCCATTGAATGGTTCGCACATAGATGGAGACCGCGATGGTGGAAGGGCCAGGGGTGAAGATGGAGTCTGGTCGAGAAGAGGCGCCGAGGAAGGTTGCATCGTCGTTGCAGCCAGCGACATGGCAATTCGGTTCCATGAAATCTGGAGTGACAGACGGGGAAGTGTGGGTTTCGGTACTCTGCTAGGCAGTGAGACTACAGGCTTGTTAGGAGGAAGTAATATTCTTGGGGGCCCCTATGCTGGTGACTTTGAGCGGCCAGGAATGGTAATCAGATAGATATGAGATAGTCCTTGAGGAACGAGTGGGGCAATAGCATAAGGCGAGCAAAATAGCTTCTCAGTCCAGGTATAGCAAGGTCTTGGTTCTGATCCAGAACTGGCTTTGTGTTTGACATGCTACTACCAGGCACTTTTCGCTCATAAGAGAAGAATGCCAGTGGTGTTCTAGTATCGTCACCGTCTTCTAAGGTCTTCCATCACCCCGGTCCCCTCTTTCACTTTTCCCGAGTCTTTCAACGTGCACCTCTCCCAGCCTTAGCCGCACTCTCAGATTTGCGCCTGTATCTTACGCCCTCGGTATCCTCGTTTGCTTATCCTGAACTCTTCTTTCTCTTCTGCCATGTCGCTAGCATCTTTCCACAGTCGTCTCAATGTTGATAAGTTGATCTGGGCTGCCTACTCAGCCTTTGCGCCTCGTTCTGCTTCTGGTCGTTACACAAGTATGTTGTTGACCTCAAGCCATGCGACATCCCTTCACCATCTTCCGCCCCATCTACTTTATTCTCTCAGCAGCGTTTCTCGTTGGCCGTCCTTGCGCGAGAGCGTCCGTCTGTGCTGTCTTTCTCTCCAATTTCTTTTCTTTGCTTACGGCTTTCTTAGCTGAACGCTTTTGCGCGATGGCATTGATCTGAATTGAGCGATGTGCTTTCAGAACCGCAGTGAGAAGGCTTGTTGAGTGTTGTGCGGTAGTCGTAAGATCGGTGTCGGAAAGCAGGGTAGAGAGTTCTAGATGAAGGCCTTGGAGAGCGTGTGTGAGTGCATCTTCCTTGTTCGTCTGTTTTCTAAGGTCTGGACGTTTTCTGTGCGGATCTGGAAGCGGTCTATGACTTAGGATAGGCGCCTTTACTTCTGACTGAGATTGTTCGTTTTGCTCAATCTGTTCCAAAGTTTGTTGTTGGGCAGCGTCTTCGTCCACATCAAGTTCGTTTAGTCTTTGGTGTTGTTGCGCCGACTGTGAGTCTTCTTCGAAAAGATGGGCTGAACTTTTACCCCGATTCTCCAGCACAAAAGCTAGGCCCAGGGAATGTTTACCATTGCTCCCGTACAGGCTGTCACTTTTCGTAGCCTCTTCCCTCTTGTCAGTCTTGTCCGACCAGAATGTTTTTCCTTCGAACAGCCTCTTCGCAGTTCTGAATACCGTGCCACTGACAGGGTAAAGCTTGTTTTCTGTACCCATAGTGGCGTTGACCTGCAGTCGACCGCTTGCGTGACCTATCGTGATTGCGCCCTCCATCAGAGGTTCAGGGGCCAGCATTTGCTCAACGATGGTGCCGGGAATACGCGCAGCGACTGCTGATGTCAACGCAGCAGTCAAGGGAATTGCTCGATGAGGTTGTGTATCAGAGAGAAATCGGAGGACTATATCCATCTGCGATGACTTGAGTGTTTGCCCTGACAACACAGGATGCGAAGACGATTGGGATACGAGACCGATCTTGGGTATGGTACGAGGAACGTCGTCTTCCGTAGGCGCAATACCCATGGCAACGGCAGCGGTCTTACGTATGCTTTCGAGCAATGCAAGCTTCTCTGGGAGTTTATTGAAATCGTTAGGTAGTATCGTGCCATCCACACCGACATCGTCTGCTCGGATGAAGACACATGGGTTTGCACCATCCACGCAAGACACTCTGTAGCCCCCAACTTTGTCTACCCTCCTACCAGTTGGTAGTACTTTGCCGGTCTTGCTACCGTATGGGTGTTTGAAGTCCAACTTGATCTTGGAGCCAGATCCGGTCACACCGTCAATTTTGTAGTCGCCTGCCACAGCAGCCTCGGCTCCGATGACCTCGAAGGTGGAATCGATCAGTTTCCCAGTATTCGTGTTCCGTATCTTGACAGTGACCTCTCCATCACCTTGAGCATATATTCTGGCTGGGAGAAGTCCAGCATTGTAAGCATAGGGACCAATCGCACTACTCATGTTTCCACAGTTGCCTGCGATGTCAACTTCGTCATTTTCAATACCCAAGCCAACAAAGGTGTAATCAATGTCCAGATTCTGCTCTTCCTCCACCCCCTGTGCCTCTTCCTGGGTTTGTGCAACCTGCGCACTCTCACGTGCTGCATCAATGCCGCCAAATCCAGTACGGAAACGGGTGCCTCTTTCAGGTAGGGCAATCCTCCTCCCGTAGGGTTCTACAAGGCATATTTTGCTGAGACTCGATATCCCCGCGCCCATGCCATCAAGTTGTCGGCCATAAGGATCGCCACTGCCCATTATCTGGCGGAAGATGGCCGGCCATTTTGCGCGGTGCTTAGGCAGAGCTTGCGGTTGTATGATTACGGCTCGCGACGTGCCTCCGCGGTAATAAGCTGCCTCAATGGGCTTTTGTACCGTGGCGTCTGGTGGAACGACATCATGTCGAGAGACGAAGGAGCGTATGCGGAGGGAGAAGACTGGCGAAGGACGCATAACGCATCATGGCATGGACTTGTCGAGAAGCGTGCCAGAGACGTGCGGCCGACAGATGGCAATGTTCGGAAAGGATCCGACCTCGGGACGGAAAGACTGGACCCTGTTTGGGAGCACAGGCAGCTGCTCCGAATTTTTCTCGAACATCCTCGACATCATCGCATCACACATCGGAATTACACTCTCGCCTTCGTACATAACTTGCATCTCCTGCTTCTCCATATTATACACTACACAATGTTGCAAAGAACTATCCTCCGCGCCTCAAGACAGCAGACTGCCCGCCAAATACGGGCTTTTGCGCCACTACGTCAACAAGCACCCATCACAAGAGCAGTAGCCACACCTGCTATTCGATGGTATTCGGATGCTGCGCCCGCAAAAGAGGGAGAAGCCGCCGAGAAGAAGGAGGATGCGCCCGCACAGAACAACGAGGCAACACAATTGAAGGAGCAGCTGGAGAAGAAGGACAAGGAAGTCGTCGAGCTCAAGGTACGCATATAAGCCAGTTAGATGCACAAAGACAAGGGAATAACAATCGGCTGCAGGACAAATACCTCCGCTCAGTCGCCGACTTCCGCAACCTCCAAGAACGCACAGCACGTGAGATCAAGGCCGCAAAAGACTTCGCCATCCAGCGCTTCGCTCGCGACCTTGTAGAATCTGTCGACAACCTTGACCGCGCCCTGGGTACTGTCCCGGAAGAGAAGCTCAAGGGCGACAACAGCGACCTCATTGCTCTCCACGACGGTATCAAGATGACCGACACCATCCTCATCAACACGCTTAAGAAGCACGGCTTGGAGCGATTCGACCCCAGCGAAGCCGCAGAGAAGTTCGACCCCAACATTCACGAGGCCGTTTTCCAGGCGCCGCAACCCGACAAGGAGGACGGTACTTGCTTCCACACTCAACAGAAGGGTTTCAAGCTCAACGGACGGACACTGCGACCAGCCAAGGTTGGCGTTGTCAAGAACGCCTAAATGCACGATTGAACGAGGCCTGAATGACGTTCCATATACGCGGATAGTGGTGTTCATGACCTATGTCACTGCCGCAACCATTTCATTCGCATGTGTATGACTACTACGGTTCGGCTCTATTGACTGGTTGACACGGCGGTACAATGGAGGTATGGCGTTTTCGTGCTACCCACAAGGTGCACTTTGGTTTTTCATCGGACATTGTACAAATATTCCCCTCTCAGACGCATTTTGGAAAAGTTGAGCAAGCACAATGATGAAATGGCTTTGCATGTATTGTAATATTAGATATGACAGATTACGAGCGAAAGAGCAAACTCAAGAGCAGCAAAGCAGTATCAATGAATTTGCTTCAACTTATTCTTGATAGCAATCTGCACCTTCTTTCTGTGCCCAATGTTAATGCGAAGGATACGATACTACGTTCCATGGCAGTTTTGCAGTCTGTTGACGCCCACCCTTTTAGAACGCCAGCCCATGCAATGTTGTACACCCAGACATGCCCATACTTGTCTACCAGTTCTGTCCGTATGGCGTAGCACCGTACGGCGTAGCACCTCCTTGTGCCGCGCCACCCCAAGAACTCGCGCCGCCGTATCCCGGTGCTCCGACTGGAGTATATCCGCCGGCATCACCATACCCAGCACCGTTCAGTGTTGGGCTCTGCGCACCGCCAAAGTCCTCTGGGCCTCCAATACCGCCGGATAGTTCTTTGATAATCTCGGCGAGCTTTCGTTGTAGGATAGAGATTCCTTGCGTGACAATCTGATCAGGTTCAAGACCACCGACTGTTTCGACGTCGTAGAAGAAACGGGTTGGGACAGCGTCGTAGTTGAAGGGTTCATCTGGGTTAGGGGGACCGCCGTCAAGGTTTATCCGAGCTTCGTCTTTGGGCCTAGTTGCTGTCAGATTGTTCCTGCCCGTAATCGAGTACTCAACAAGGAAAAGAGCACACATACCATTCCTTATCCGCGTCCTCCTCGTGCCAGTAGTCCAAATGATGCAGCTTGTTCGCCGGATCATACTCGAAACCGATGGCCGCACTAGGTGCCCACTTCGCATGCTCCTTTGCAATACCCTTCTTTGCGATGCACTTCATGCTGATCGCTTGACCTCTCCTCAGTTTGACAATGCAACTACCCGTCTCTTCTGAATCAGTGATGACCGGCTTGCCTACATCCTCATTCGGTGTCCGGGATTCAATCACCAGATCGCGCGCATACACTTTCATAATCTCGCTGCCTGTGCATTTCGCGTTGAGGGTGAGGACAACGGCGCAGTTGTCGCAGTAGCCTTCGCAGTCGCAGTCGCGCGAGTATAGCAGGTCTTCGACACCTTTTGAGCACAAGGGCACGAGGCCGAGACGGTGGCAGACGAACTCGTCGGCAAGAACGGATGTGTTGTCGAAGACTTCTACGACGTCGATGGCAAGGGTGGGAATCTCAGCGAGCATCACACGGCGCAGCGAGTTGGCGGTTTCGAGATTAAAGTTCTGGACGATGAAGTTGGCGCGCTGGCTGTTTGCCTACGCATGGCTGTGTTAGCTCGACGTGTTGCGAGGTAGCCAGAGCAGACGGTGTACCTCGAGGAAGCGGACGTTTATTGCGCCGCCATCTGGGTCGTAGTCCATCGCGTCGTCGTTTCAGGGAGGTGAGAGCTGGGTGCTTGCGGCGTGGGAGATGGAGCCGAGGTAGCAAGGCGATTAGATTGTGAGGCGGAGAGAGACGTGTTGACGTGTATGGCGTGTGCTGGCTAGGGACGTCGCCGTGATGGAGATTCTTTGAGGTGAGTCTGGAGCCAACGTAGCCTAGCGCCGGGATGCATGCGCCACACCTACGCCACACTTCCAGAGCTGTTCCACTGTCATGCCTTTGTGGTCATCGTCATGCAGGTCAACAATCGGCGAAATTGCACCGCATCCGCAATGATACGCAAATTCATCTCCTTCTGAATCAAGTTTACCGAGCGGCAATGTTCTTACAACTTGTTTGCGTGCGTCTACTCAATACCTAGGTATGTCATGGCCTGGCACAAACCAAGCTGCTACAACATGAGCTATAGGTTTGGATGTGCCGGATGTTTGTGCAAAACAAAGGACGTATGAAGCAAGTACATGCTCTCAGAGCCCGCGGGTGTGTCCGGCATGCGCGGAGCGTGAGACAGTCACGAGACAAGACGTGACCTTCGATCAGCCTTGCTCCTAAGCACATGAGACACTCTTGTAGGATGATGTACTTCAAGACTACTTGCAGCGTGACGACAAGACCAAGACGTGAGGGTGTTATCGGCCGACAAAGGTCTCGGGTGCAAAGCGCCTATGGCTGTGCTGCAAAGTGAGCTGACTGACTTGACAGTTGTCCTCGTCGTATCGTCGCATGCATATGGCAGATGGGGATTGACGAGTCTGCCGCCGAGTGATGACCTATGAAATGCCCAGTCGGACAAGATAACGGCCCTGATAGTATTGTGTGCATGCTGTGTAGTCCTAACATGGATAAGCCGGACACTAACAGTCGACTCGGTGCTTGAGTAGCCTGCAAACTATCTTCTGTGGAACCAGCGAGACACTGATGGATGTTTCTTTCGTCGACATGAGGCTGAGTTGAGGGCGACTAAGCATCAGCGAGGCTGAGGGCCTCTCCTTTTCTCTGCGTGTTGTGCTATCGTCAGTTGAATCCGTCATTGACGCGTCCGCCGAGGTCGGGAGACCTCTAACAGCACAGTGCGTTGGGAAGCAACATGGCGGGGCAGTGCAATAACGCCCAGGAAATGGCGCGAAAGAAGCAGAACATGGGACGTGGACGCGGGAAATGTCATGGCCGAAGTTCTGGCCTTGGCGGATTGAGGCGGAGCAACAGTGTGCTTGCATGCGGAAGCTGGAACCACCAACCACCGCGAAGGCGAACTTTGATATAAGACACACGCATTTAAGACATTGCACTTCAACTCATCACAGCAACTCATCCACACCAGACGCCTAAGACTCTTTGCGCAACACAAATGATCGCAAACATGCAAGCTACTCTGCCATCACCACAGCGCTCGCGCGCATCATCGGGCAGCAAGTCGCCACTTTCTCTCGACTTCTCAGACCTGCCACCACTGGTCGAGCCATCACCACCCTCAAACACACTCATCATAACCGTAAGCGTTGCACTCGTCAACTTCAGCGGCAGCATCTAACAGTATCCAGAACCTTCTTGCTCCCGAAATCTTCCAACTATCAACCCTTACCGAGATCCGCGAAACCATCGACCAACATGCAAAAGTACACACATGGGCGCCGCTCAAGTCCTTCCGTCGCATCGTGGTATCCTTCTTCGACATTGACTCTGCGATACAAGTTCGACAAGCCCTCGATGGCGAGCAGCTCATGGGCTATCGCATCCGCGTATATTTCGGTGTAAACACACCCATGAACCCCTCAGACCAGCACCTCGCCCTACCCAAGTCAGACCGCCTATTTTTCATCTCGCCGCCACCTTCACCACCGATGGGTTGGGAAATGAAGGAAGAGGATGCGCCCAACAAGATTGTGCACCCTGAAGACCTCGCAGCAGCGCTGGCGCGGTTGCATGCAAATCACGAGGCGACTTCACCCGAGACCGATCACGGAGGTGCTCCCATTACAAGGAGGCGGACCGGCAGCACGACTGTAGTTTACCACCCCGAAGACCACGGCGATTCACCGAACCTTCCAGCTATATCAGTTGAAGACACAACAGAGACACCTGAGCCTTTGACCCCCATCGATGCGATGGAAGGGATTGAGGGACCGATCGCGTCGCAGAAGGCACAGGGCATGACAGTCAGCACCGCGAGGCCGCCGGTCGAGCTCATGCAATAGACAGTTTAGTGGTCTCGCGTATCATTTCTTTCCTTGTGTTTTCAAAAAAGGCTTCTTGTGTCCATAATGATATGGCGAATGCATAGTTCTGGCGTTGGTGGCTTGCTGATTTGAGGACGGCTCTGCAAGCTAGGGAATGCGAGCATTTGGGTTTGAGAATACCTGAGCAAGACTTTAGCCGCAACGAGTCTAATGGTCAGGGAATGGCACGGCATGGAATGATATCCCTCTTGAATAGCATAAACACGTTAAATTTTGCACATCCAATTGCTTCACGTGCTCCGAAAATCTGGTGAATATGTATACGCAATGTAAGCTCCGCGCTGCTGGGCTCGAAACGCTGCTGAATGATGCGATCTGCGAAGACGAAGGCGATAGACGCACTTTTGTACGAACCAACGCCCAAGTCTCAATCGTGCTCCTCACGGTGAAATGCTCGTGTGCCTGCGCAGATTGGATCCGGACTTCTTGCTGCAGAATGAACCTAACGATTCAGCAGGATATAGATCATGATGCCACTAGAACGCGAGTCATGCCCCAGGCCTCGACAATTCCCCTCAAGTTTGTGGATCGCGACTGCCGTACCTGGAAGTCGCGCTAGCACGTGATGATGCCAAACCCGATTAGCGCGCACTGGCATTAAGCGAACCGCATTCCAAAATGAATTTCGACCCGACGACCCTTCAACACCACGACAATCTACTAACGTTGCAGCTTCCACACGCCGTCGAGACGCCGCAGTCAAGATGAAGCTCAACATCTCCTACCCCAACAATGGAACCCAGAAGTTGATCGAGGTCGACGATGAGCGCAAGCTCCGCGTCTTCATGGACCGCCGCATGGGTCAAGAAGTCCCTGCCGACAGCATTGGCGACGAGTTCAAGGGCTACATCGTCAGGATCACCGGCGGTAACGACAAGCAAGGTTTCCCGATGAAGCAGGGTGTCATGCACCCAACTCGTGTCCGCCTCCTCCTCGCTGATGGCCACTCCTGCTACCGCCCCCGCCGCACTGGTGAGCGCAAGAGGAAGTCCGTCCGTGGATGCATTGTCGGCATGGACCTCTCTGTCCTTGCTCTCAGCATCGTCAAGAAGGGTGACGAGGACATTCCCGGCCTGACCGACATTGTCCACCCCAAGCGCCTCGGTCCCAAGCGTGCCACCAAGATCCGCCGCTTCTTCGGTCTCAGCAAGGAAGATGATGTGAGTTACCTCATAGCTTCTTCGCCAATCCTGCTTCGCATAGCGGATTGAGTCTCGCTCGTCCTGCTACAAGCAGCGTATTGAGTCTGAGCAACAAGAAGTGAGCTAGTAAAGTTTCAAGGTTTGAAGACTAATCATTGCATGTGTAGGTCCGCAAGTTCGTCATCCGCCGTGAGGTCCAGCCCAAGAAGGAGGGCGCCAAGCCCTACACCAAGGCCCCCAAGATCCAGCGTCTTGTTACTCCTCAGCGTCTCCAGCACAAGCGTCACAGGCTGGCACTCAAGCGCCGTCGCGCGGAGGCTTCCAAGGATGCTGCCGTACGTCCATACCCTACTATGACGTTCAGAACAACTACTAATGCCAATACAGAACGAGTACGCTCAGATCCTTTCCAAGCGCATCAACGACGCCAAGGCCGCACACGACGAGGCCCGCAAGAGGAGGGCGTCTTCCATGAAGCACTAGAGAGTTATCATGAATTCATGATTGGGTCGTGGAATGATTACATTGGCGTCGGCACGAAAATAACGGTGTGGGCTCCTGTATCTGAATGAAAACTTCGGGCATTCTAGGGAATAGGCGCTTCTCATACCACTGACTGCTTAAGGCAGTTGTCTCAATAAACAATTGCATCACTTCACCACCGCTCCACAATCTTGCCGTATCCGACAGGCATTCCACTCGAACACTTCCAGATCTTGTTTGGCTACGAAAATCTGATTGGCAAACATGTCTCTTATGTCCCTCTCCATCGCGTTGGTCATGGCTAATTGACCATGTATATTTGCCTCACACTTTGTGTCTTTCGTATTCGCCTCCATTTGCATTACATTAAAGCGAACGTCGGACCTTTCTTCAAGTACTGAATTTTGGTTGCAAATAATACTCTTGGCCCCTCAGCCCTTGCATACAGCTGTTGCCACCCTACCAAGCTTCTCCCTACTTTCGTCGTCGCATACGTGTTGTACTGATCGAATCCTCTCAGTGCGCCTCGCACTATCTACAATACACCGCAGGCTTTTGCTGCCCTACGCGTTGTGGGTCGCTTTATCAAGAGTACTTGAAGGAAAAACCAATGGCTAAAATGGTCGTCTTCTTCTATGTGCAGTGTCCTTTGAAGGAGCTTGTTCAAACTTGTGGCATATGCGACGAAGCAATCATGATCACATGTGCATGTAATCATTCCGTTTCGCGATCGATCATAGTCTTTTGCTATACCAAGACAGTGAGCCGCACCCTTCTATTTGTCTCCAATGGCTTCTGTAGATGCAGGCGAGAGAAAGAACCCGACACCCTCTCATCTTCACCATTGATATTCGCAACACTTTATCGAAGCAGCCAGCGACGTCCTCGTCGCTCCGAGCAAGATGAAGGGTCTTGGGCAAATGAATACAAAAGACAAGGACGATGCCATCATCAGTGAACTGTCCCCGAGACCAGACAGAAATCTCTCTTTAATGCCTACACTTCCGAGCTGATTTCCCGCCAGATTTTCCAGTAAAACACCTTTAGGGCGAACGATAAATACAAGGGGTACATGCTTTGGGTGGCGATACAATCACTTGTGGTCAAAGTCGAGAGCCAGATGCACAAACCCTTAGAAAATTGAATACCTGATAGAGAAAAACGCATGGGTCCAGTTACGGTCATCTTGGTAGATAAATGCAAGGCGATAAATGATTACAAGGAGAAAGGAGCAGAGATTAAGCAGGTATTCGTACATCATCGTTCGAATCTGACAACGTGGGGTTGGTGCTCGAAAAAGTCTGCGCAGTATGAGATACGAGGCAGGGGAGCAATCCCGAGGATTTGAAAGGGCGTGATTCAAGCCTTTCGAAGGCATGAAGCTGAGATCGCCAAGATGAGACATCAAGCTACTTTGCGCAAAGCATATAAAATCCCAGTGCGGCTTATGCCTCTGAGGCCAGTGTCTTATTGCATTCTAGTAAAGCTATTTAATCATTCTAACCAAACAAGACAGCGCTAGATGACCTCAATCAACGCATTCAACACGCCTCAAATACTAAAGAGAATCATCCTGTTACTCCCGATAGCTCTTCAACACACTGGAGAGCTTCTGGCGTCTAAGCCGATACCTGCTCGTCGAGATCTCGAGGAATAAACTGGATGTAAGGGCCATGCTTCTCGCTCGTGAAGTGTCCTTTGATCTCGAAGTTCACAGCTCCCTTTGCACCACTCCGCGTCTCCCCAATCGTACCCATTGGGCCTTCAGCACGCTTCCAATCCGCTCGGAACATTATCTGAGCCAGGGCTGTGGTAAGCTCCATATAAGCAATATTTTTACCCAGACAACCCCGAGATCCCAACGAAAAAGGGATAAATGCTCTCTTCGCCAACTTGAGCGCCTCCTCGCTCTGGTTGTCCGGCAGCCATCGTTCAGGGATAAACTCGTCGGGATCTGGGAAGTAGGCAGGATTGCGCTGAATGGCGTAGCAGCAAGTTGCAACATCCACCCCCTTTGGAAGGACGTTCCCAGCTATCGACTCTTGCATCCTCATCTCCCTCCACAGCGGGGCGGCTACTGGAGGCGCAAGCCGTAGTGCTTCGTCAATGCAAGCCAGAAGGTAGGAGCAGCTTGTCAATCTTGGGCCCGGTGCGATTTCCTCAAGGCTCGAGAAGGTCGATCGGATTTCAGCGGCCAATCGCTTGTAAACTTCTGGATGACGTGCGATGTAGAAGAAAAAACCAGAGATGGCAACAGAAGATGTATCGGTACCTGTAACTATTAGAATGACGAAGCACAGAGAGCACGGTAAAGTTGGTTCATCTTACCTGCAATTACCATGACTAATGCATCAGCCATGAGCTCCTCGTTAGTAAGTCCTGAGCCTTCTTTGCCTTGTTGCCCAATCAAGTCTCCGAAAATATCGTCCACGTGCTGCTTCTTCTCTAGTTCTATTCTGCCCATTACAAGTGGCCAGATCCGTTCTCCAAGATTCAAGATCTTCTTGGTGAGTCTTGGTGCAAGGTAAGTTCTGAGGTTCCGATAATCGACTAGTCGTGGTTGTATTACTTCCATACCAGCCATCAACATGCAGTTGTCGATTGTTTCAAGGATAGGTCGAGCGTGTGTTTCGGTCATCATATTTTGTGGACTGTAGAAGACGATGTTCGACATGATATCGAAGGTGAAGTAGGAGCCTGTCAATGTTAGTGCTATGATCCTCACCGGGCTTTTCGACATACTTATGTGGCCGATGTTCAACCCAGGACCCCAAGATCTTGCTTTCTCGCTAGATTCAGGGCTCGCTAGGAGAGTGTCGCCGAAGACTTTGGCTGTTCTGTAGATCACTGGCTCGTATTTTTTCAAGGCAACAGTAGAGAAAGCTCGGCTCAACATCTTCCTCCTTGGCGCATGTTCCTCTCGATCGAGCGCGTTGATGATGCTAACTTCAGGCTTGCCATTTCTGAAGCCTATATATCCTCGTGCCTTCTGTGTCTTGGAGGGATGCATATATATGTCTATGATGATTAGATGCATCCAACCTTAGCTTTGCTCAATGATATACCTTGTAGTCCTTCGACAGTGTTGACAATAAGACCGTTCGGCTTGTAGCGTACCACATCGCCTACTGCACGTCAACATTCCTGACATCTCATTGCAGGATCTGTGTCTTACCATACTTCTCATGACATCTCTGGACGTCCAGATGGATGTTCCCAGTGTACGACTGGTATGCTCCATACCAAGACGTGCATCTTGCTAGAAAGGGTCCAGGGTACTTGGCTAATGGGTGGAAGTAAAGCCGATAAACGACCTGCAAAATCTACAAATATATCAGTTGACATTCGACTAAGGTACTGGGGCAGCCTACAATTATGAAAGTGACAGTGCAGGAAGAGTAGAAGGCGATGTCGATGGCAGTCATGATTGTTTGATCCCAATGGACGTATATGAATTGTGAGTGATTGATGTCAAACTGTGGAGGTGGACATCACCTTATAAGTGAACCAACACTCCCATATACCCATTGCTGCGGTATTCGGAGAACTTGGCGTTGTTACGTAGACCATAATATCTACCAGGATCTTAGACTGGAGATCGTCTCGTACGAAGCGGATACGCATGATTGTGGATTTGTGTCGGATTTTTGACAAGGTAGATGAACGGCGGTAAGGTTTCAGTCGGGCTGCGGTCCTGCCGCCGTACTGCACTTTCTACGGCCGTAAGTCATTCCATCACAACAGTCGCAGTATGGACACACGACCCACTATAAACTCACCCCGCCTAAAGGCATACGTCATGAATCTCCTGCATCCTACTCCTATTGACTTTTGAGTTCGTTCCGAACAGTGAGATTTTGGCGTCCAAGAGAGTTTGGTTTGGTTAATGTTTGTTAGGGAAGCACAACAGCGCGTTGAGAAACATTGTGGCGGAAGTGTATACTTCTCTTTGGGTTTCAAAGATTCGTACAGGCACAAATAAATCGTATATATATCGGCTGAAGTATCGAACCGTGGTCTATGATTTCGCGCCGCAAAATGCTGTCAGCGCCAAACGCCCGCCCATGTGGTATCATTCGTCTTGTCGCGTACCCCAAGATTGTATCAAACACATGCGTATCTATGCTGAGCCTCTTTTGCCTACTCAAGCTTCTTCAGTTGCCGGTAGACCTTCTTATGTTGCTCCAAAAACAAGAACGTGAGCACGGTGTGGGGTCCAACACGGATGAAGCTCGGTACCCAGCCCTTGAACATCCAACGGAATCCTTCTGCTCTCATAGTATCTGAAACAGTCTTTATGAGCCCAACGTTCTCGCTAGAGCTCATGACTTTCGTCTTGATGACATCTACCGGCGAGCATATCGTCGTAGCTACGAATCCAGCCAAGAACGATGCGGTGAAGTGTGTTGCGAGGTTGTCTTGCAGCGGCGTGTAATTCAGCAACACGCGCTTAAATCCATCGTATGTTGCTAGTTGACCCACAGTCATGAGCACAGCTCTTGACGAGTTGGGCCAGACGCCTTTCCACAGACTTGCTACTCCTTCTTCCCGCGACATTCGTATTATCCCGTCGATCGCATTCTTGTATCCTCGTCGCTTCTCTCTCGGTAATGCTGCATCATGTTGCATCCGTACATTCAGAATGTCTCCTGGGTTACCGGCGAAGCCTCCGAGAAAGCCTGATATAGAGGCCATGCCGACGAGTGTCAGGAACGAGGGTTTCGAGTCAGCGGTCGTCATGCGGTCTTTAAGGGCTTCGTAGACACCGAAGCGTGTCATGCTGTAGGTTCCTTGGCGAAGTTGGGCTGCGGATATCTGGTGTCGCATTAGCTGGAAACATGTGAAAAAAGACCCAAGACCACGTACGCCTTTGTACAGCCCCAGTGCCCCATCAGTCTTTATGACATGACCAAACATTTGCATCATGTTTAATCGTACGCCAGATGTCGCTTGTGTTTGTAACCGGACCTGAACGAGTGAGTATGTACGAATTGGCGCACGCGACAGCTGAAGAGGCTACCTTGACTGTTCAGACTATTAGCCAAATGTGCAATGTTGCGTGCATAGCTGTGGGAGACTTACCAAGATCCAGCGGATGCGTAAAGAAAGTCGCAAAACAACTTGCGCTTCCACCAAACCAGAACGGATAATGTACCGGCGTCTTCTTGATAGGCTTCACATCCTCGCTCTTCCGCAGTTCAGCCACGCTCACTTTCTTAGTGACGTCCGCCATTTTCAAGGTGAAGGCTGCGCAGCGACAGCATGTGTAGTCTGCAGGGGCAGGGAAGCTGTCGCCTTAAAAGTCAGGAAGCTTGTGAAGCGTCGGTGGTAGTTGAGAGACCGAGAATTCGGCACGCGGACGTCATCGGCAAAACGTGCTGCCTCCGGATTTAAGCTCGGAGCTGGTGGGCAGGGCTTGGCGTCGCGTGCGGTTTTGTGGACGCCACGGTAAAGAGCGAACATCACCATCAAAGATGCGGATACCCCTTTCCTCTACGGCTCTTTGCCGTCAATTGTGCTGGAATGCCTCGCTGCGCATACCACGAAGCTCAGTGTCGCCTTGGCCGTCGCGTCATGCGGCGAGGCACAATTCTTCCGGTGAGTTTGTCATCATGTGATGCGGCTCCTAGCTTTCTGTACCGAATCAATCATAGTCACACCCATCGATACAAGATCCGGAATCTGTCGTATCAAAGATACCACTACCTTTATTCAGCTTGGTCGTCGTGCTTAGCTTGTATTCGAACGATGAACCGTATAGCATCTAAGTATGAACAGGAGCATTCCCAAAAGAGATCAAAATAGAAGGTCGGACATACCAAACTGACGAATGGATGAATACCCCTTCAACAATCCTTGACGCGGTAACAAGACGCCTGCATCTGCAACCAGATCACCCTTTGACCATCACACGGAAACTCATCGAGTCCCGGTTTCCAGGTTACAAGACTCATAATGACCTCTTTCCTATCGTCACAACTGGACAAAATTTCGACTCGCTTGGCTTCCCATTAGACCACATAGGTCGTAGTAGGACGGATACATACTACCTAAACAAGAACACTGTGCTACGAACACATACTTCAGCGCATCAAGCCGACACATTCCGCAACAACGAGAGCGAGGGGTACCTCATCAGTGCCGATGTATACCGAAGAGATGCGATTGACAGAAGTCATTATCCCGTGTTCCATCAGATGGAGGGAGCGCGAACTTGGGATCGCCAACAAGCAGAAAGAGAAGGCAAGACACTGGCGCAAGTCATCTGGGATGATGTGGAGAAGATTCCTAAGCACAATGTTGCAGTTGAAGATCCAAATCCTCCTTTTCATGCTGAGCGCAACCCACTTCAAACAGGTCACTCAGCAGAAGAGGCCGAAGCCATGGCAGCACATCTTAAACGCAGTCTCGAAGATATGGTAGTTACGGTTTTCAATGCTGCAAAGAGTGCTACAGATACGGAATCACCAAATGAGCCACTGAAGGTACGATGGGTAGAAGCCTACTTCCCCTTCACCTCGCCCTCGTGGGAACTCGAGGTCTTTTGGCAAGGCGATTGGCTCGAAGTCCTCGGTTGTGGCATCGTCTCACAACCCATCTTGAACAACGCCTCGGTCCCTACACGCATAGGCTGGGCTTTCGGTATAGGTCTGGAACGCATCGCTATGTTGCTCTACTCTATCCCAGACATACGCCTGTTCTGGTCAAAGGACAATCGGTTCTTATCGCAATTTAGTGAGCAGAAAACCATGTGCCGCTTCGTGCCCTTCAGCAAACACCCTGCATGTTTCAAGGATGTAAGCTTCTGGTTGAGAAGTAGTTCTAACGCTGCTGGTGGAGCCGTAGCGGTTCATCCACCTGCAGGAGGCATGTCAAACAACACGCCCACAACATCATCCGGTGCACCAATTCCACCAGCGGCTCCCGCGCCATCATCCTCCAGTTTCCATGAAAATGATGTGATGGAAATCGCGCGAGAGGTCTGCGGTGATCTAGTGGAAGATGTGCGTCTCACGGATGAATTCGTGCATCCCAAGACTGGACGCAAGAGCTTGTGCTATCGCATCAACTACCGCAGCCTGGAACGCACACTCACGAATGAAGAGACTAATGAGCTGCACGAGCGGCTGAGGGGCTTGCTTGTGGAGAGGCTGGGCATTGAACTAAGATAGCGTCGGTCGCGGAGGACTGTTACGGGGCATACGGTACGAGTTTGAGATGTACTGATCGGGAAGGCGGAGCTGGTGGAAATCCTTTTTGGTGTTGGAAAACGGTGCGGGAAGGAGCTCGCCGATATGGAAAAAGTAAGGATAGGAGAGGGTGTGAAGGCAGCACGGCCACGTGAAAGGTAGGGATGGCGACCATGGGATTCTACGATCTCGATCGCAATATGGAGTTTCCAGCGGAGTGAGTGTACGTGTGTGGTAAAGGGCGGAGACGAAGGGAACGGACGACTGCCGGATGTGTAGGTGTGTGTGCAGGAGAAGGGAACTAATGTCGGCTATCGACCCTTTCCCTCCTCACGGCGATGTCCACTGCATGAAGTGGTACTTTGTGGCAAAACTATGCACGACGTTCACATCCTCGGGACCCTAGCCACGATATCATCTGCCGTGCTGAATGCCCGACATGCAGAGCGAAGGAGCGGGCAACGGTTGCATGCTTGCGTCTTCTTGCTCGTATCTCGTAAACCTCGCAATGTACAATAGATGTGTAGAAACATGTCACCCCAGCGCAACTCTACTATAACGATATCTATTATTACATCTTGACAACTGGTACTCGGTACCGTTGGGTCCCATACTCGGTGCCTCCTTTCTGCATCACCGTTCTCTCTGGGTGTCCGCCTTATGCACGGCACCCCGCATACTCCGGTTAAGAAGGGAAAAAGCAGGGCACGCAAGTACCGTGCAGGAAAATCCTGTTTCCACACATAGCTAAGGCATCTTTTTGCGCATGAACGTTTGACAACACTACACTACGCTTGATCTTGGTGATGGGGCAAAAATAGTACCATGTCAGCAAATGCGTGTCTCATGAGGTGCTCGCCCAATATGCGGGAAGCAATATGGTTTGCACACATCAAGTTCAATGTATCTGCAGGCTGCAAGCTGGTGGGGCACAAGGACCCTGTTCAATCCTTCAATCCAGAAAGACCAGATTCGACACGGGATGCGCCGTTCAAACCTACACATGCACACACAATCCGTCACCTGCAGTTAGTTGCGGGATTTCGAGTACCAAACCCTAATTGCCACGGCGCCAGCGGCTTGCTTACTTCCCTGGAAACGAACACATCGCTAGCTAAACTAGCTCAACGATCTGAAGACGACATCTTGTCTTTTTGCATCTAAGTTTGGCGCAGGTTTGGTGTAAGTTTAGTTTGCTGACCAGCGACACTCCTAAATTCCGAATTCCGAAGCTAGAAGATGCGCGGGATAGAGCTTCTAGCTGCCGTTCCAAGGTGCTAGGAGGATACTCCGGAGAAAGAAAAAAGGGCCGTACGAGTCTTAAAATGGCGGGCTTTTTGGCGTCTTAGGGGTTTCTTGCTTGTGTAGGGGAAAGTGTGGCGGGTGCTTGCGCAATTTTGCTGTTGCTTTTGCGCCTCAGGCTTCCACGCGTCTTCGAGAAGCTGTTTCTCGTAAGCTTGCCTGTGCTTTAGTATGCCAAGCGGCTTTAAGCTCTACTTTGCTTTGTACATCGTCGATTTCGTGAATCTCCTTTCTTGCTGTGTGGCCACCTATGCTCCGCTCGGAATCATATTCTTTGTGTCAGATCAGCCTCCAAGAGACGTGGATACGTGTTGACAGTGTTGTGGGCCCACATTTGCAAATTCCGCACGCTATACGAGGTGTTCACATCCCTATACCATGACGATGAGTGTCTCCAATGATATGGTACTGCATGACAATGCCTATTCCAAGTGACCTACCGCCGAACTTACTCAGAGCGGCGTTTTGCATCTGCTGTACAATGTAGCATAGCCGAGCGGCTGCTAAGGGAGGTCGACGATCAAGCTGTGATCGCGATCTATATCGTAATTCACCACCAGGAGATGTCTCATACATGGGTGATCGTAGTTGAGGCGTATACTGACATGGATTCCCCGCGAAAACCGAAAGTGCCGAAAAGAATGGCTCACACAAAGTAAGGCGATGTCGTTGATGGAGAACCACCAACGGGGATGTATGTTGTTGAATACTGAGCGACAGTAAGGGGTCGATATTTGTTTTTCTAAGTCAGAAGTGTAGACTCTGGATTTGTGATTGATGCGAGGCAACGATCCGTTGTAAGCATGCAAACCCTATGGGATTTTGAGCATCAGTACGAGAGTCAAGCTTTTCAGTCTGGCTCTACTTGCCAGTCATGTTACCCTAACGTCTTTTATCGTATCACTCGGCGTCACAATGATTTTCCGTGAAAGATGCCGGAAATAAAATCAAGTCATTACCCGAGGTACTGATCAATCCATTTGTCTGGCTCTGATATAGCAAGAACATTCTCCAAGCCGAGCATGTTCGGTGTCTTTGTGTGGCTGTTGAGTGTATGATTTGAGTGGGGCCATATGTGCATTAAGCTCGCGTCATGACAGAAGCGACATTTGAACACAGACGTTTTTTGCTTGGAATCGCGAAATGCCCAAATTACTCAAGGTGTACGTCGGAGATGATGGTAATGAAGATCCGCAGTAGCAATGCGGTCGCGATTACTACAATGATGTGCCGTGTATGTTCAACTCGTATCTCGGTTACGGTACAACTCGCGGCGGGTTTGGTCATGGAATGACTCGAAAAGACAAGTCAATGGGTTCGGCGCAATATCGCAAGGCTATGACGGACAGTCTCCGTATGATGTTTGATCGGAGACAGGCCTTGTGTTTTTCCTTGGTGATCAAGCGACGCGTGCCGACACCCGCGCCTTAGATGATGGAGTGGCGCGCTCTCGAAACAATCGGAACCGGCACACGTTCACCAAAACAAACACACAAGTTGTCGACTTGACCCAGCAATCCTAACGAAGGATTTAATGTTCGTATGCACGTCGATGTGAATTGATGTAAATCCATCTACTTTCGATCAACTAGTGCTGTTGCGCGAGGTGACCTAGCCGTCATGGACCAACTGTTGCTGCATGGTGAGCATCGTTCGTTGCCTGCGAACCGACCGAATGTGACCAGACGCAGTCCCCACTCAGAACAGTTAAGAGCCACACTAGGATAAGCCAAGACGACCCCTTTCAGGAAAGGTGGTCCAGGCAAAAGTCTGAGCAGCAAGATGAACCGCACACAGAAGTTGCTTTTGATAAGGAACAGGAAAGAACGTAACCGCATGTGGTGCAAAATCGGATGATAATGACTCTGTGAAAAAGTTGGTGGCCCTCATGCAGCAATTCCTTGCTGACACTGGCCCGTTCACTGCATCGCTTGGCGTGAAGTCGGAAAGCACTTGCATGCGAGCGGAGCGGGAAGCCGAAATTGAGTAGCGCAGCGTACCCAGTCATAGTTACATGCATATTGACATGATGAAGCTTTGTCGTTGAAGACAGCAACGTCGCTATCATCTCGACCAGATGTCAAAGACGGTGGGCACATATGTCTTTGCATGATGTTTCGTGGGGGTCTAACGCTCGGCTACGGCATGTGATGACCAGCCACCGCACGGATAGTAGAGTGAAACGGCGTACCAGACTCGGGAGAAAGAGGCAGATGCGGATTGACGCAAGTCGTATCCAGAAGTTGGAACTCTAGAGCGGCCCACGGCAGACAGCGATCGCAGCAGAAGGCGCAAGGCGGGTCTTTCAGATTCGCGCTCGTGATCGCGTCGGCGTCGGCGTCGGCATGGCAGAAGCAAGTCAACACGCAGTTCGCGTCTAGGAATGGAAGAGCTAGGCATGCACGAGTATAGTGCAAAGTTTAAAGATGGAGAGACAGCGTCGAGGGCCCACGGGCAGCTTGGACCTCTCTTGATCCCACGCAACCGTCGAGGGTAGTTGGCAAGTGAATATGTAGCGAATGAGTTAGTAACAGTGCGGTATTAACACGAGGCACGTTCGCCATACGAGACTCTGCTATGTTTTCCTCACACTAACTGAATTTTTTTGGGCAGCTGTCGCATACGCTTAAGCGACGGATGACGGCTATAAGCCTATAAGACTGGACCTCGCCTATAACTGCTGCGTGGGACATGGTGGCTCTATTTGCCCGACTCTCTTTGGGATGACGGTGGAAGTGATCGGAGGGGAACGACGGCTAGACGTGATCGTCTTCGTCTCGAGTGTTCGCTAGGAGGGCGCCCAAACCTGAGTGTCAACAGGGGAAGCAGTGTCGGTGGAATATGCCGTCTTTCTCACGATATTTGGCCGCTCGTATGAGCTGAAGGTTGAGTGCTAGTAGTGGAGCAGATGCTCATACCAGTGTTAAAGGGTCGCACCAACGCATGCGATAAGCTTTGAGCGTCATCGTCTAGAAAAGCTCGTAGTATTTACGACTCGCGGCGGCTGCTGCTGTGCCGTGATGACCCTGTTTCCGGCCCAGGGTTGCCACGAGGCCGCTTCCGCAACCAATGACTAACCCCTGCTAGTTCTAAACGTTCGCTTCGCACCTGCCTTGTTCCTGAGGCGCACCTTCCTCGCTCCTGCCCCGAACTCACCAACGTTCTCGCGGCATGGCGGAGAGGCGCGCACCGTCTGCACAACCTCACCGAACTACCATCGAGTCAATTGCACTACGACAGCACAGGGCACATGTTTTCTTCTCAACAACACGTCCTTCACAAGCGCGCATCACCTCCTCACCAGTAGCCAGGGCCATTATTCAATCGCCAGCGGCCCTCTGCTGCCTCTCCCTGCTGCCCACCTGGTGGGCCGGCTTTCCTACCGCTTTGGTGCAAATCACCGGCATTGATAAACCACCTGGCAATTGAGCAGCCGGTCCGTAAGAGTAACGATAGATGATGATGGCCGATATGCTGCATCAGGTCCGCTTTACATTGCGCTAGACGCGAGCACCTGATGCTTCACACCAGCTCTGCTACTCGCCTCCGCACTATCCTGCAGATCGACATGTTGCAACCAAAAGGCACCATCCGTCGCGACCATGCGCTGTGCTCGATGCTAAGGATGGTGCCGCTGCGCACATCGTGCAGATCACCCTAGGCATTAATTGCGTGACGATATAGCCTACCCCACGAATCGCCAGACATGCGAGGTTAGGCCCGCGTTTCATCCAGCTCCCACCAACCCCATCTAGGACGCGCCCCGACAGCCTAGATAGTTTTGCTGTTATTGGTACTTTGCCTTTGCAGGGGCTCTCCTCGTTGCTGCAGGTATCAACACTAGTGCCTGTGAGCCACACTTAACCCGCTGCAGTGTCTTTTTTACCACATACATGCAGGGAAAGCCTTCATGTTTGACGTGCCCGCCTCCCGAGTCTCACCAACCTTGTACTTCAGACAGTGAGCCACGGCAACCTCAAACGTCCGTCATGGCACACATTGCCAATTGCATGCGCTCCGATTCCGACAAGTCTTCTGTTTATATAACTCTAGAAACGTCCTCCAGGATGGTAAGCCACTCAGCTCCACTCTCCATTGCAATGAACTATCATTTGCCCCGACGTTCACGCTCACTCAGAGATATTCAGGCTGCCAGAGATTCCCAATCGCCAAGTGCTTCTTCCCACACCAAGAGTCCTTCGCTAGCAGCCCTACATCAGCCTGCTGCATCCAAGTACCAACTCTGGCCTTCTGCAAAAAGCCCAGTAGGATTGTCTAAGCCAAACCAATCTTCGGACAAGTTTGCCGCCCTTTCTGCTGGCCGATCTTCTACATCTCTTAGTGATACAGCCGTGCTGCCAGAGAGCAGTCTACCCTTTTGGCAGCGAACTGGATCCTTGTCAAGAAGAAGAAAAGTCAGTGTGCCCGAGCTTGGAAGCACTATGACTACTGTACAAGAGATGTCCATCGACTCCCGTAAGTTTCTCCTCAAATTCCACAATGTTCGAACGATTGCTTACAATGTCATCAGCGACCATCCCTGGGAGGCCACCCCTTCGTAAGCTCTCATACGAAGCTTTTGGCCATGAGAGATCGTGCAGTGCTCCGGGTACTAACTGGAGGACCGGACCTTTTGGGGATGCAATGATGGCTTGCGTAACAGGTCCTTCTCACGTTCCAGCTCAAATCATCAACGCCCCTCCTTCTTCTGATTTACCCAACGCCTCCGGAAGACCACTTTCTCCTATCCTTAGTCCTGGTGCAACACCCAGACCCTACCTCAAGGTCCAGACCGCCAGTATGGATGAAGAAACCCGTCCACAAGTACCACCTAAATCACCCGCTGTCGAGCGTAAAACTTCACCAGCCCCGCTGATCCTCAACTCGAAGACAAGTCGGCCACAAATGACAACTCCCGCCTCGACGACTTCGGGAGGTAACACACCATTGAGTGCGATGGACCTTCGAAGATCGCCCAATGGTAGTATCCCACTGCCTACTCCACCGTCGACTTTTACCAATCCTTTCTATGCATCCTCACCTGCATCCAACAGAGGTTCGCCACGCACCGAGAGGAGAGATCCTATCGCAACACAATCGTTAGCTCACAATCGAAACATGTCAGAGTCGTCGATCATGGAAAGAGGCCGACCTAAACGACGCAACAGCAAGAGAGAACGCAGCAGGACTGTATCAGAGGCCGACGGTGCAGAAGCTATCCCAGACTCTTGGAAGCTGCCCGAAGGCATGCGCGTATCAGAGGCTGCGAGACGAATGAGTGATGCCGACAAGAAGCTTCTTCACAAACAGGCATACGATCAGGCTGGCAATTTTGAGGTTCTGCACAAACGCGATGTAGCATCATTATCGAGAGTAAGCTCTTTACATCCTTGTCAAATCGACTAAAGCTGACATCGCTACAGGAACTCAGAGCTCTCGACGAGCGCTGCGATTACCTCCGAAAGACCTACAAGTCTTTGCGAGCGGGTCGCCAAAAGCTGCACGGTCGTATGATCGCTTATCTCAGGCGCGGAGAAACAGTCATCTTTTCACGCGAATCACTCCTCAAACAAGAAGAGGCCCTAGCCGAGCTGGACATTTCGATCGACGAGTTCATCCTGAAACTTGAGCAGGCCGAAAATCGCCGCTTGCGACTTCGGCAAAAGTTACTTGAGCATGTCGCTGCTGCTATCGTGCTCAACCCTAGCGCTCGGGACCAGGTAGCCGAAACTACACCACCACGAAGTCCTGTAAAGGTCGATAGCCCTTCTCGACATCAACGAAAAGAGACCGAGTCAATCAAAATTTACGCCGATGGCCACGTTCTAAATCTCTTCTCTGACATCGAGAAGGCCATCGGCAAGATGTGCGAACAGACATGCTAAGGGCCTCATGAGAAACACATCTTCTATTCCACCAACTTCGATACCCTCTTCCTTGCCTTTGACGGCCTATCATTAATTTCTACCTCTGGACATCTCACGACTTCATTTATTTGTACCATAACGACCTGAGCACACGCTCCTCTTACCGCTATCTCTTCTATCTTTCTGGACTGGCTCGACTTGACGTTTGTGTACACAAAGGAACGATTACATCATCGACATTCTGCTTTATCGTATACGTTGGCATCTATACCCAAGCTTTTGCCCATCCTTTCAGTTTTTTTCCAAGTATTCTTTTGCACATCAATACTTTCTCTTACATCACGATGTCAAAAATGGCGATGACCATGCCGGGGTGGCGTTTCATGTTTGAGCTTTGACAAGGGCAGGACGCTGTTGTGGCGTACCATGTATGTATCTAGATACCACCTGCAGGGGTGGATGAATCAAGAATGACATCTCAAGTCAAACGTTTCAGTCTTCTTCCAGTATTTCTTGTGGCACTGATCCTGCCCAGAACCAGACTCGAGACATCGTCATGCCTCGAGCACACGGCTTGAACCTGGTACGAGATATCACACTGACGACCCTGGTAGGTACGGCGCCCAGCTTCCTTCTTCTGGATAGGCCTGCGACAGCAACTGTCACGACGATAGTAAGTAATTTGCCCATAAGTACAGCGGAGCAAGCGGTACTTTGCGCGACAGGAATTGTGTATTCTAGAGCTCAAATTGTTTCATTGAACTACGTACCGCACGTGGCCAGGCTGGAGCCCTTGTGATAACATGGCCATTATAGTCTGTTTCAACGGGGGCATCGCAACGCCTTGAAAGGTGCCCAATGAAACGGAAATACGGTGGGGCAAGAACATGAGAGGGGACTTTGCCCAGAGTATCGTTTCTATAGGTTACCAGGGGGTCTATACGTGCTACGCGAGGCTGCACGCACATCCGCGCAGCAGTCATATCAATTTTCTTGATCCCACCCTTGTTTGATTGAACCAGCTTTTGCAGGTTTCGCGAGAAACATGGCAGCAAGAATTGAGGACCCGTCCGGAGATGGAGGACACGCCTAGAACACCCCGCGAGCTGGACACGGATCTCGGCCGCCGTCAAGTTTCAGAAGGCGACTAAATGACTGTTGGGTACATCCCAACACACGGCACGCATCGAGTATCCGACCTGAAAGACCAGATGTATATTTGCCGTTTAGCAGAGATGAGCTCTCTTTGAAGGCGCGAAAGTGGATTGTGGTCGAGATGCCGCAGATAAGTGTAATCGGTGGGGTCGGCTTGCTCTGCCGCGGTAGGACTATCCAGAGTCTTTGTGCCGGCGCCACCTTTCTCCGATCCTTCTCCGCACGGGCCGTTGCCCGCGTTTTTGCGCGAAAAAGTTCACTCTTTGGGCGACGACGTGACGAGTTTCAGAAATCGACATATTTCCCGCCATTACTCTCACCACCATGGCTACCAACAGCATCAAGTTACTGACCGGCAATAGCTATCCTGAGCTCGCAGCTCTAGTAGCTGATCGGTACGTTCAAGTTCTTACCTCTTGACGCTCTTTGAGGCTACGACTTGGCATGCACATGCCCAACGGTTGTCACGCCTTCATCACTACCACCACGCAACAGATATAGCTATCACCAGGCTTGCAAAGCTATAGAGCACATTTTTAGACGACCATATCATTTTTTCTTTTTCGAGAGTCAAAACAGGGTGCTCGACTGTCGCGCACCTGCTCGAGCAAGATCGCTAACGGAATCACAGACTTGGAATCGAGCTCACCAAGATCCTCGTGCTTCAATACTCGAACCAGGAGACTTCCGTGACTATCGGAGAGTCGGTCCGAGACGAAGATGGTATGCATCATCTTTCTCTGGGAGCGAGCACCAATGTGTCCGGCTTTCCTCAGCTTACCATAACGCAGTCTTCATCCTGCAATCTACGCCACCAGGCGATATCAACGATGCGCTCATGGAGCTGCTGATCATGATTAATGCGTGCAAAACGGCTTCTGCTCGCCGCATTACTGCTGTGATTCCAAACTTCCCTTATGCTCGCCAGGATAAAAAGGACAAGTCACGCGCGCCTATCACGGCAAAACTCATGGCAAACATGCTTCAAACTGCTGGTTGCAACCATGTCATCACGATGGACCTCCACGCCAGCCAGATTCAGGGCTTCTTCAATGTGCCTGTAGACAACCTCTACGCAGAACCGAGTACGCTCAGATGGATTCGTGAGAATCTGGACGTCAAGGACTGTGTTATTGTCAGCCCAGATGCAGGAGGTGCAAAGAGGTAAGATCACGCCACATACGTTCGCCAAACACTGGTTCGACTATCTGGTGCCGAGTGCGAGAGTGCGCAACCATGCAACGGTGCAAACTCAAGACCCTGAAGCGTTCCCTTGTGCCATGTTGGAGCGTCGGACTGCTCTCCGCACCACGGCTTCGAGAAGGTACTAGTGCTAATGCATTTTCAGGGCAACTTCGATAGCCGATGGCTTGAACCTTGGCTTTGCCCTCATTCACAAGGAGCGAACACGCCCGAATGAGGTTTCGCGAATGGTTCTGGTCGGAGATGTACGAGGCAAGACGGCCATCCTGGTCGACGACATGGCCGACACATGCGGAACGCTCGTTAAAGCGGCGGACGTGCTGATCTCCGAGGGTGCAAAGGATGCGCTCGCAATTGTCACACACGGCATCCTGAGTGGCAACGCCATCGAAGCTCTCAACGGCAGTAAACTCAAGAAGATTGTTGTCACCAATACCGTACCTCATGAGGATAAGAAGGAGCTGTGCGATCGTATCGAGACGATTGACATCAGTCCTACTGTACGTAACTCATGCCTTCGAAGATTGCCGCTCTAACAACAAACAGCTTGCCGAGGCCTGCAGGCGTACCCACAATGGCGAGAGTGTTAGTTTCCTCTTCAAGCACGCGCCTGTCGACTAAGGAAGACGCTACCGTTCTACCAACGGCAGTCCTTTAGCATATGAATTAACGGCGTCACGGGCGGTATAGGCGTTAGGATCAACATCACGATATGAACTATTCTTCACACGACAGACATGATGAGTCTATGAAGATCTGCAGATCGCCTTTCAGATCACGCAACTAGTAGTGAAGCCACTGCTGCAGCACGTGGCGTCGCACTAAGTGCATAAATTAAATTGCACGTTTCTATAACATCCTCTTCCCGCTAAAACGTATGGCAGGTGCGTCTAAACTAAATCCGCTGTCAGCCGGGTTTGACATGTTGGCGCCAAAGGACGCCATGGTGAGGCACTTGTCTAGTCCGTCACGTTGCGTGATGCGAGCTACCAGGTTAGTCTGCTTTTAGCCCGGAGCAGTTCAAACTTTATGTCATCGTCAAACTACATACTACCATCCGCAAGGAGGTTTCACGGCTTACAGGATCTCTGTGATCAGTACCCTGCATGTTGAGTACGAATGATTGATCGCCGCTAAATATCGCTTGCGGACGTCTAGTGGCACCATGCATACGCGACGTATTGGTCTGCATGGTGATAGTCACAGCATGCAGCCACAGTCAGCGCCCGCGAACTGACATCAAACGATGATCGACGAACTCGCGTAGGTGGGCATTCCGGGCTAGTGTTCTCCGACAAGTTTGCTCGCCTCCGCTACCTCCAGACGCTCCACATATCACAACGAGCATACCCGGACGGAGATCGTGCAATCAAGACTCGGCGGACTCCGTGAGCTCCACTTCCCACTACTCAGCGGTTTCCGTTCCCATAACTCGAGTCACATCATGAGTAATCACACTAGATTTTTCCGAGTCAAGATGCCTTTATTTCCTGAAGATCTCCTACGACTGCCGGAGCTATTCAGAGACCTCAAACCATCTTGGAGATCACGATTCCCACTTGAACCATTTTGATCTTCCGCTCCGACCCGATGCGTGACTAAGTTTATCTTGTGGGTTGACCGGAAAGGCGATCTGGGGACTTCCGAGAAAGATGGGCTTTTAAACTTTCAGGTTTCACGATGTCGGCCTTCATTGGCGCCGCATGTGCCGATGCCGAAGTTCAGCCACTGCGGTAGCATGTCTAGTGTGTGGCTGAAGAACTACGTGTAACCTGGGAAGCCACCGCTGCTTGTCTAGAAAAGGACAGATCCGAGCGATGCGGTGAAGTATGAGTTAGCTCGTAGCTATAAGTCTGCAAGCGGTTACAGAAGTAGACGACCGAGTTGTGCAACTATACTAAGCACACGATCATGGATCGTGATCAACATGTGAGTCTGAGAGAATTTTGTTCAATACGACATGAACGAGGAAACGAAAAGTTTGCCCATGAGCAGGAGATCGCCCCATCTATACGCCCTTTTACTCAGTCGATTGACTCCTGCACTTTATGCGATGCTTGCTTTCCAATTCACTATTTTCATACACATGCTTTCAGCCGAAGCTGATGTTTATGTCTAAAAACCCCCAAGCGCACCCCTCTGTATCCACGAAGGGAACTGCACGCCGCGCAGTCAAACAAGCTATAGTAATCCACTCCTCCTCCCCTCCTCCATACATGTCCGGGAAAGTTTTCGGCACCCCGAGCTGCCTCATAGATTTACATAGTCCGAGTCGTCGCATCATGTATTGTACCGTATGCATACAAACAAGTAAGCAGGCTTCAAAGGTCCAACGACCGAGCAAAGCACAAGGGTCCCGTATCAGCCATCGCTCGAGCGAAAATCAGCGTCAGAAGAAAGCTTCAGCGCAACGATCATATGCACATACCCCCAGCCCCCCATGTCTCGCATCGAACATCACTCCTTGCAAATGGTAAAACCCCGCGTCCAAAAACCAAAAGTATAAAACCCTCCTCCCAGCGGTCCGAAAACAAACCCTATGTTGCGCAATTCAGCTGTACGACACATCCCACTCCACCGGATAAAAAGGCCTCGTTACGAGTAACATTTCAAAATACTGGAAACTGGGCAAGGGTTCATGTACTGTGATACAAACAGCCTTGCGGTCCGAAAAGGTGAACTCTATCATGCGATTTGGACCCTGAGGCAAGATTCGGGTCTAGTCTAGATCTATATCAGATAACGGCCCGAATAGGCAAAGTTTATGGAGAGACTGGGAAGGTGACGCGCTTTTGGGGGCGTGCGGAGCACAGGTCGTGATTTGTAAATACTAAGCGAAGGGGTGGGGGTTCAAAGTCGGTGTGGTTTGATGTACGCCCAGAGCGTGCGACGCGGGAAGGTGAGGTAGTATCGCCAGTGGCTTGGCAGCTGATGTAGGATTTATCTTTGTGAAAAGTCTGGTTCTCGGACGCTCAAGATTTGGATAATTGGCGTGGTATTCTTTCCAGACATGTATGGTGCATAGACACTAGGATGATGGTCGGGTGAATGGTCAAACTATGGGTATTGGTGAGAAGCTATACGTTGAACCCACAATGTTTGCCAGTAGTTGTAGTAACGTTACGCTTTACAGATACGTGACCTTTTTAGGGGTTGCATCTGTGAGTTGATTCGCGCTGCAAACATGCACCAATTTGTGCGATCTGTCTCGTCCATTCAGTGACAGGAGTGGCATGCGTCTAGACGAGCAATTCATCGTTGGTCTACCTACACCATCTTCTTTATCTATTCGCAGGTATACGAAGAGGTAACTTGAGCTTCATTTGGTAAGTCTCAAAGAACTTCTGGTCGTATGCAGTGGATACAAAATATCTAGGCATACACTGTGGCCATTATCATACAGTACTACTCAACAGCATTTTGTTCATATCGCAGCACTAGCATGTTGATCACAGCAATCAAGCAACGGTGTATGTAGTAGTTATAGGAGATTTACATTCGCTCACAGTCCTCAAGCAGCTATGTTTTCAAAGCACTGCGCTATTCTTATCCGACTCTTGTCCGCCTCTTACCAACCTAGCTCACCAGCAAGAGCTTTAGCCAAAATTTCCGCCATCGCCGCATGCGTCGCCGCATTAGGATGATAGTCACAACCAACATCTGAACCTTGACTCGGGATATCCACTAGGCTGATGCTCGTGCTGTTTTGGAGTTGCGCAATAGCAGCATTCAGCGCGTTCTTCTGTGTAGTCTTCTGCGCATCTTGAGTGGAGGGATACCCGTCGTTGAGCATAGGCGAAGTCAGAAGGAAGAATGCAGCGTCTGGGTAGTGTTTCTGAATTGTCTTGACAAAGTTTACCATAGCGGCGGTGTACTCTGCTGGGACGATGGGATCCCGGATGCCAGTTTGGTAACCAAAGTCGTTGGTGCCGAGATTGATAACCACGGCGTCTGGTGTGGCGTTGCCGGGGAATGTGTAGCTATTCAAGGGGTCGAGAGCCCCGTACCGAGTCCAGCGCTGAGGCATAATGTCGCTGGTGTCTGGGGTTGGAGAGACGTAGTTCCTCGTCAGGCCGATGCCGCTCCAAGCGATGATGTCGTAGTCGGCATTCAACGCATCTGCGGCGAGGGCAGCATAGGTCTTGGGGTTGTTTTCAACTGCGGCGGTGTTCACGCATGGGTTCACGCCGTCGAGGCCATATCCCACAGTAATAGAGTCGCCAATGACCTGAATCTTACGAGAGGAGTACATGTCCGGACCGAATGTGCCATCCGTGGTGATGTTACCAACAGAGATGGTGCCGAAGAGAGCCTCAGATCGTTTACGCAATTCGACGGTGTGGTTGCCGTTCCGGAGGCCAGCGGGTGTTGTGATGGAGGTACCATTTACGTCCGGGATGACAGTCGCCACACCGTCGATGGTCAGCTGAGCACTGTTGGTACCAGTTGTAGCTTCGATTTCTATACTAGCCGATGAGCCTGTGAAAGTGAAGGATACGCCGGTTCCAGGCCATGTCAGTTCTCGAGTATCCGGATTAACGCGTCCGAGAAATCTTTCGGCAGTGACATGGTCGATAGCAGCCAGTAGTACAAACGGAGAGATGGTGAGCTTCATGACGATGGATAGTGAACGGGTGCGCAGTGCATCACGGAGATGCATCTACGGGCATATAAATACTATACAGCATTGTGGTTGAGCCTCCAATCTAACACGGAAGACCGTTCCTAGCTTCGTGCGAGTAGGAGTCAGTTCCGAAGCTACCTGGATCGTGGGTTCGGCATATATTACGTGCTGTATGGGAAAACCGGGGTAAGCTCTCAGCGGAGATCTTGTTCTTTCTACAGCCGCAACAATACGCCCTGTGGCAACACTATGATTGGCTAAGCGATACCTGTATGATGTAGTGCATGACACTAGAAGAATGCGTAGCTATAAACATTAAAACAATGCGGGGGTATAGTGGTGAGCGTATGGCAAGAAGAAGATTGTAATGACGATCTCGGATGAACTGACTGGTACACTAAGCTTGAACGGGAGTGGTGCGGGAGACATAATTTCCACGAACGAAGGCTGCTCTCATCCATTTGTCCGAAGACACGACTCACAAATATGAAGACTAGAACATTGACACAGCATGGGTGATGCAGGATCATAAGAGACGTCAAGATGGGTTGGGGATGGAACCTGATTGTGGGCAAGCGCAGAGCCATCTGCCACAACAGCAGGGAATCTTGAAGTCGGCATCAACGATGCATATCAACAGAGAGCTCTACAATCGTGATTTTATGGCTGAGTTGTTGAAGTATTCTGACAGATATATCTTCTTCGATGCGAGCCTTGGCCACTCCTTCATCACGCTCCTGTTCATCACAACGGAAGTAGAGACTTGAACAGTGAGTATGGTTTCTAGAAGATGTGCGATGACGAATGAGATGGGCGGTCTCGAGGACGCTTCCCTTGATCTATTTTGCTAGAACATGATAATTGAGTACAATAATAGTGACAAGTCCTCTCCGTGGTATCATTCGCGCTCCGTTGACGCAGTGCAAACAAGGCGCTGTAACGCTGACAAGACGCCGCCGCAATGCATCGAGTCCAATTGCACCAAACTTTTGTGATGGTCTAATAAAGCGCAGGAATCAAAGAGATCTGAGATAAGATGGAGATAGAGGGCGAGCGTACTATGACGCCGTCGGCCTTTCTGGTATTTCATGTCGTTCGGGTTCGTATGTCGTCTCTCCTAAGGATTCTGTAGGTCCAGAGACAGAAGGTGCTGATGGAGCAGCAGCACTTGGGCCTCGAGATGCCGCTGCGTTCAATCGCGCGTTCAGTGCTTCCAGAGCCAGAGCACGTCTCCTCTCTGCTTCTACACGGGTTGATCCACCGCGACCCCCCCTGCTGTTGGGGTTCATGATGCTTGGGAGACCTCCTTCGGCACGGGCGCTTGCCTGTTCGTTGCCCGCATCGATGTCTCGATCCGAGAAGGGTGTGCACACTTTGAGCGATACTAGTGCGTTGTAGATGCCGTCGGAAAGTGCGCCAACGGGTGTTTGTATGGGTTCCGGGAAAAAGTGAGCAAAGGAGAAGGTGTCTGAGGCGTCGCCGCGGATGACGGATCCGTCGCCAGTTGCCGTGGACGATAATGATGGGCTTATGCGGTAGAAGCGAAGGTAGATCCAAGCAGTGAAGAAGCCGAAGTATGCTAGAAACATGGCCGTCTCAGTACCCAGTATCATGCCAGAGATTGTGTTGGCGAGGAGAAAGATGGCGGGGAAGTGCTTGACGCGCATGCGGATGAGGCCTTTGGCGATGGCAACGGTGTGTTCGGGGACGAGCTGCTTGAAGGAAACGAGAAAGCCAGCTTGGATGGCAATGCCGCCGGAGATTGTGGTATGTCTGGACGGCGTCAGTACAAAGTACAGGGAGGGGTATTGTCTACTCACAAGATGGAACCTTTGCTCGTGAGGAGGAAGCCAACCATGTAGAGCAAGTATGTGAGGACGTTGGGTATCATGGCCACGAAGAGCATGAACTTGGTGAACTCGTGTGACGCCCATGCTCTTTCCAAATAGCGTCCGCCGTAGAAGACGGTGAGTGCGGTGGTGACGAGACCCAGGACATTCTGCTCCACGACCGTCGCCAATGCAAACACCCATGGATACCAAGGCACCGAATAACCAGGGACTATGGTGAGCCACGGCACGCCATTGCCCACGCCGATGATTGGCTTCTCGACCTTTTCCACCCAGTCGGCGTGTGGACGCAGTGCGAAGTTTATGAGCGTAAAGAATACGACGGCAGCGAGCACGCCCCGAGTCAGCGGGGGCAGGTTGATCCGGGCCATGGCGGGAGGTGAGAGGGCAGCCGGGAGGGGAGGAGAGGAGGAGGAGAGGAGGGTCGGCCCGGGGGATTCCAGACGGGTGGTGGAAGTGGAGAGGGTGAAGGAAGGCAGCTGGCAGGGATCAGCAACGCTCGGACGGAGATCTGTGGGGACTAGC